>Ga0209547_100039_pt1 | contig 37329 bp, 32 predicted proteins | sample UppTromicrDC3115_FD_185843 | JGI IMG/M metagenome (GOLD analysis project Ga0209547, IMG submission 185843) | Upper troposphere microbial communities from Oklahoma, USA - DC3-115 (SPAdes) (version 2) | ecosystem: Environmental > Air > Outdoor Air > Unclassified | place: USA: Oklahoma | collected...
CGGTGGAGCTGCATGACAAGGTCATCGGGCATTATCTGAACATAAAACACTATCAGTAAGTTGGAGTCACTACCGCGTCGGCGAGCAAAATCCCCTGTTTAAAGGTATTTTGCCAGCTACCATCACCATACTTACGGGCTTGCTGGCGCGACTGCGCTGGCATTAAACGATCAGCACAATCCATCGCCCGTAGCCAGTAAAGCGGATTAGTTTCGGTTGATTTACCTTGCAGCGCCCAGATGTCGCTACATTCGGTAGAAAGATAGTCAGCCAGTTGATAAACCGGAATTTTTTCTTGTGCAGACGTATCTATGGCAGGCTTATCGTGACTCTGCACACAACCCAGCAACGCCAGACAAGGCAACCCTGCCAGCCACAGCCGTCGGGGCAATAATCGTTGAAAAATGTGTCGCATATTCACCAGACTTAGAGCCTATCCCAGTGGGCGTAATTGTTGCAGGCAGTTTGGACACGGACAGCGCGGAGAAACCGGAGCGTACACATAGTACGTGATGATTTCGAGCACTGCCCGGAGCCAAACTGGCAAATAAAATAGCCTGATGGGATAGGCTCTTAACATTATTTTGTGTTTTTCGACGACGGTAATTCAATGCGGAAACAAACGTCTTGCCCGCTTTCGTCGACCAGATACAGTTCCCCCTGCATACGGCGAATACAATCCCTGGCAATGCTTAATCCCAGACCACTGCCCTTCACCGCCCCTTTTCGCTGGTGGCTTCCCTGAAAAAAGGGTTCGAAGATCATGGCGCGTTCTTCTTGCGGAATGGGCGTGCCTGTATTGATGACATCAATATAAACCCGCGCACCATGTAAACTGCTGCGAAGGCAAATGTTACCGGATTCAGCCCCGTAGTGCACCGCATTGGAGTAAAGATTATCCAGCACGCTCATCAGCAGCATTGGCTCCGCCAGGCAAGCTGTTGCTTTGAGATCGACGTCGGTATGCATCATTTTAGCCCGTGCTGGCAAGCTATGAGCGGAAACCACCATCTCCACCAACGGTGCCAGCTCTACGTTCTCCAGTTCCACCGCGCCGTCCGCCTGTTTACGGTTGTAATCAAGCAGTTGTTCGATCAGTTTTTGCAAATTGCGGCTACTGCTATCAAGAATGCTCACCACCTCTTTTTGCTCTGGCGTAAGCGGCCCGACAACCTGGTCAGCCAGTAATTCCGTGCCTTCGCGCATACTCGCCAGCGGCGTTTTTAATTCATGAGATAAATGACGTAAGAACTGGTGCCGCTGGGATTCCAGCCATGACAGGCGCTCGCTTAACCAAAGAATACGCTGCCCAACCGAACGTAACTCACTCGGGCCACTGAACGAAACGCTATTGCCCAGAGAACGCCCTTCCCCCAGACGGTTGATCATCCGTTCAATATTTTTCACCGGACCGATAATCATCCGCGTGAAAAGCAGCACCATCACCAGGCTCACCAGAAATAGCACCAGCGACTGCCAGCCAAAATATTGCCCACGTTCGGCGATTTCGCGTTGTAACTGCTGCCCGCGAGAGAACACCACAGTGCGAGTGGCTTGAACCATTTCGGTATTGGCATTGGCGAAGGCTTCCAGACGTGCGGCGGCAGCGGTATCGGGACCGCTGTTGTTACACTGAAGTTGAGCCAGATTGTTCAAATCCTGACGCAATGCCTGATAGAGTTTATCGTCCGGCAACACGCCTGCGTGGGCATCAAGCATTTCACTGTAACGCTTGCGCTGGCTTTGATACACCTTCGCCAAAGTGGGATCATCCAGCACACAATACTGACGGTAGCTACGCTCCATCTCCAGCGCCGCGTTGGTCATCGCTTCACTGCGCCGGGCATCGATAAGCGTCGTGCGATTGACCAGCGCCGCCTGATCGCTAAGTGCATTCAGGCTTTGCCAGGCTTGCCATGCCAGCACCAGCAAAGGGAGCAAAATAAGCAAGAATGCCAGCATTACCAGCTGTCGTAATGAGCGGGGAAAAACGGGCCAGCGTTTCAAGGTGTTACTCTCGTCAGACGCGAATAGACTGATGCTAACCGAGGGGACGTTCAGATACAACAAAGCCGGGAATTACCCGGCTTTGTTGTGGAATAAGGCGGTGCCTAACTCGACGTTTCGCCCGATGGTTGATATAGCTAAGCTGATATCAGAAGTTGGACGGCAGGCACCTTGTTGTGCGTCATTCTAATTTTATGTAGCACGTCCCGAAGGGGCTGACATAAGTCGGTGAATGAGCCACTGCTTATTATTATGCAGTAACTGTGCCAATAAATAAAATAGTTTGATAACGTACTGATAAATGTAGCTTTGATGGATTAATGGCTACTCCACTGTTTGGCTATAAATCAGCCACTGTGTCGTTTAAAAGAGACATCCAAAGATGAAATTGTTTGTTTTAAATTAAATCAACAAGTTAAGTGTCACCTATAAGCGACACGGTAAATCACACATTGTCGTGATTTACAGACACAAAAAAGCTCCCGGTGTTGGGAGCTTATAATTGTTGGCTAAGTGGTTGTGTGTAACGCCACATCCGGCCTACAAAATATTGCAAATTCAATACATTGCAGGAAACATCCGAGCCAACCAGACAAGCATAGCGCATCAGGCGATGCGCATATTGCCCGATATCTTAACCCAGCTGCTTACGCGCATTGCGGAAAATACGCATCCATGGCCCATCCTCGCCCCAGTTTTCCGGATGCCATGAATTGCTGACAGTACGGAAAACACGCTCCGGGTGCGGCATCATAATGGTGACACGACCGCTTTCAGTCGTGACCGCCGTAATACCGTTCGGGGAACCGTTCGGGTTAGCCGGGTAAGTTTCGGTGACTTTGCCGAAGTTATCGACATAGCGCAGCGCCACCAGCCCTTTGCTTTCCAGTGCTGCCAGATGAGCCGCATCGCGCACTTCCACACGCCCTTCACCGTGAGAAACGGCAATCGGCATCTGTGAACCCACCATTCCCTGCAACAGCAGCGACGGGCTTTGGGTTACTTCTACCAGGCTGAAACGCGCTTCAAAGCGATCGGAGGTGTTACGCACAAAACGTGGCCACAACTCACTACCCGGGATCAGTTCGCGCAGGTTAGACATCATCTGGCAACCGTTACATACCCCCAGAGCCAGCGTTTGCGGACGATGGAAGAAGGTTGCAAACTCATCGCGTACACGGTCATTGAACAGAATAGACTTCGCCCACCCTTCACCGGCGCCCAATACGTCGCCGTAGGAGAAACCGCCGCACGCTACCAGGGCGTGGAAATCCTCCAGGCCCGTGCGTCCAGCCAGCAGGTCGCTCATATGTACGTCGATTGCATCGAAGCCTGCACGGTGAAAAGCTGCCGCCATTTCCACATGCGAGTTCACGCCCTGCTCACGCAGCACGGCAACTTTCGGGCGCGCGCCAGTGGCAATAAATGGTGCCGCCACATCTTCGTTGATATCGAACGACAATTTCACATTCAGACCCGGATCGGCATCGTTAGATTTCGCCTGGTGTTCCTGGTCGGCACACTCCGGGTTGTCACGCAGGCGCTGCATCTGCCAGGTAGTTTCTGCCCACCAGACACGCAACGTGGTGCGGCTTTCGCTGAATACAGTCTGCCCGTTGGCGGTAATCACAAAACGGTCACCGGAAACCGCCTGACCGACATAATGGACGCAATCAGCAAGGCCGTGCTGTGCCAGTAGGGTTTCTACTGCTTCACGTTCTGCTGCGCGTACCTGAATCACCGCACCCAGCTCTTCGTTAAACAACGCAGCCAGGCGATCCTCTCCGAGAGAGGCGATATCCGCTTCAATGCCGCAATGACCGGCAAACGCCATTTCCGCCAGCGTTACCAGCAGGCCGCCATCAGAACGGTCGTGGTACGCGAGCAACTTACGCTGTGCAACCAGCGCCTGAATCGCGTCATAGAAGCCTTTCAGTTGCACGACGTCACGTACATCTGCCGGTTTGTCGCCAAGCTGACGATAAACCTGCGCCAGCGCCGTTGCGCCCAGCGCGTTATTGCCAAGGCCGAGATCAATCAGCAGCAGTGCGTTATCTTCGGTAGAAAGCTGCGGCGTGATGGTATGACGTACATCTTCCACGCGGGCAAATGCAGAAATCACCAGCGACAGCGGCGACGTCATTTCGCGCTCTTCGTTACCTTCCTGCCAGCGGGTTTTCATCGACATAGAGTCTTTACCCACCGGGATCGTCAGGCCCAGCGCCGGACAAAGTTCTTCACCCACGGCTTTAACAGCTTCATACAGGCCCGCATCTTCACCAGGATGACCTGCTGCCGCCATCCAGTTGGCGGAAAGTTTAATGCGTTTGATATCGCCAATCTGTGTTGCGGCGATGTTAGTTAACGCTTCACCGACCGCCAGACGGGCAGAGGCGGCGAAATCCAGCAGCGCAACCGGCGCACGTTCGCCAATCGCCATCGCTTCACCGTAGTAGCTGTCGAGGCTGGCGGTAGTGACCGCGCAGTTAGCGACCGGCACCTGCCACGGACCAACCATTTGATCGCGCGCCACCATGCCGGTTACGCTGCGGTCGCCAATGGTCACAAGGAAGGTTTTCTCTGCCACAGTTGGCAGATGCAGCACGCGTTTCACCGCGTCAGCAATGGTGATCCCTTCACGAGCCAGCGCATCGCCCTTCGCTTTCAGTGTTTGTACATCGCGGGTCATCTTCGGCGTTTTACCAAGCAGCACGTCCAGCGGCAGATCGATTGGCTGATTATCAAAATGACGATCGTGCAGAGAAAGATGCAGTTCTTCGGTCGCTTCACCAATTACCGCGTATGGCGCACGTTCACGCTTACACAATTCGTCAAACAGCGGTAACTGATCGGCAGCAACCGCCAGTACATAACGTTCCTGGGATTCGTTACACCAGATTTCCAGCGGGCTCATGCCCGGTTCATCGCTCAGGATATCGCGCAGTTCAAATTTACCGCCGCGTCCGCCGTCGCTCACCAGCTCCGGCATGGCGTTAGAAAGGCCGCCCGCGCCGACGTCGTGGATAAACAGAATCGGGTTGGCATCCCCCAACTGCCAGCAGCGGTCGATCACTTCCTGGCAACGACGTTCCATCTCCGGGTTGTCGCGCTGTACAGAGGCGAAATCGAGGTCGGCATCAGACTGACCGGAAGCCATAGAAGACGCCGCGCCGCCGCCAAGGCCGATGTTCATTGCCGGGCCACCGAGAACGACCAGCTTCGCGCCAACGTTGATCTCGCCTTTTTGTACGTGATCGGCGCGGATGTTGCCGATCCCGCCCGCCAGCATGATCGGTTTGTGATAACCGCGCAGCTCTTCGCCATTGTGGCTGTTCACTTTTTCTTCATAAGTACGGAAGTAGCCGTTCAGTGCCGGACGACCAAATTCGTTGTTAAACGCCGCGCCGCCAAGCGGGCCTTCGGTCATGATGTCCAGCGCGGTAACAATGCGCTCAGGCTTACCGAAATCTTCTTCCCACGGCTGTTCGAAGCCTGGAATACGCAGGTTGGATACGGAGAAACCGACCAAACCGGCTTTCGGCTTCGCGCCGCGTCCGGTTGCGCCTTCATCACGGATTTCGCCGCCGGAACCGGTCGCTGCGCCCGGCCACGGAGAAATCGCCGTCGGGTGGTTGTGGGTTTCTACTTTCATCAGGATGTGCGCCGGTTCCTGATGAAAATCGTAGCGACCTGTTTCGTGGTCAGCAAAGTAGCGGCCCACTTCAGAACCTTCCATTACGGCGGCGTTATCTTTATAAGCAGAGAGAACGTGATCCGGCGTGGTTTCGAAGGTGTTTTTGATCATCTTGAACAGCGATTTCGGTTGCTGTTCACCGTCGATAATCCAGTCGGCGTTAAAAATCTTATGACGGCAGTGCTCAGAGTTCGCCTGGGCGAACATATAAAGCTCTATGTCGTTCGGGTTACGACCAAGCTTCGTGAAAGCATCTTGCAGATAGTCAATTTCATCTTCCGCCAGTGCCAGACCGAGGCGCTGGTTAGCGTCGATCAGCGCCTGACGCCCCTGCCCCAACAAATCAACGCTGGTAACCGGAGTCGGTTGATGATGAGCAAACAGCTGCTCTGCATCATCTAAAGCGAAAAAGACCGTTTCCATCATGCGGTCGTGCAGTTCAGCGGTAACCTGCTGCCATTGTTCATTAGTCAGCGTACCGGCTTCTACATAGTAAGCAACGCCGCGCTCAAGGCGGTTTACCTGTTGCAGCCCGCAGTTATGGGCGATATCGGTCGCTTTCGAAGACCAGGGAGAGATGGTGCCAGGACGCGGGGTCACCAGCAGTAGTTTGCCTTGCGGGGCGTGGCTGGCGAGTGCCGGGCCATATTTCAGCAGGCGTTCAAGCTGTGCGTGCTCATCATCGTTTAACGGCGCATTGAGGTCAGCAAAATGGACATACTCGGCGTAAATGTTGTGAACCGGGAGCCTGGCAGCCTGAAAACGTGCCAGCAGTTTGTTGATTCGGAATGCCGACAATGCAGGCGAACCACGCAGAATTTCCATCATAAGTCTCTCGTCTTCTAAGCTTTCGGTGTACCCAAGGGGGGGAAACGGGCGTCATTATAAAGAATCTGATGCGCTGACGAAACCGTTTGCGTGGAAATAAAATCACCATCATGAATTAGCAACGCGTGCCGCCAATCTCTGTAATAAGTTGCCAACTGGCGCAAGTTTACGCAAAATGCCGCTCATTTATGATTAAACCTTTCTTTAGCATTACGATCTTTCAGGCTGGGACGCGCACGACACAGAGAATTAACTAATTGAAAAAATTAAAGATTAATTATCTGTTCATCGGCATTCTGGCACTGCTTCTCGCGGTCGCTCTTTGGCCATCCATTCCCTGGTTTGGTAAAGCCGACAATCGTATCGCCGCCATACAAGCGCGGGGAGAGTTGCGTGTGAGTACTATTCATACTCCCCTGACATATAACGAAATCAACGGTAAACCTTTTGGCCTGGATTACGAACTGGCAAAACAGTTTGCCGATTACCTCGGCGTAAAACTGAAAGTCACCGTACGGCAGAACATCAGCCAGTTGTTTGACGATCTCGATAACGGAGATGCCGATCTGCTGGCAGCGGGACTGGTCTATAACAGCGAAAGGGTTAAAAATTATCAGCCTGGCCCAACCTATTATTCCGTTTCACAACAACTGGTCTATAAAGTGGGTCAGTATCGACCACGGACGCTGGGCAATCTGACGGCGGAACAGTTGTCCGTCGCTCCAGGGCATGTTGTCATTAACGATCTGCAAAAACTGAAAGAGACTAAGTTCCCGGAATTAAGCTGGAAAGTGGACGACAGAAAAGGATCTGTGGAGTTAATGGAAGATGTTATCGAAGGTAAGCTCGATTACACCATTGCCGATTCTGTCGCTATCAGCCTGTTTCAGCGCGTTCACCCGGAACTTGCTGTGGCACTGGATATCACCGATGAACAACCGGTGACCTGGTTTAGTCAATTAGATAACGATAATACGCTTTCTGCGGCTCTGCTCGATTTCTTCAATGAAATGAATGAGGACGGCACACTGGCGCGTATTGAAGAGAAATATCTCGGACATGGCGATGATTTTGATTACGTTGATACACGCACATTTTTACGCGCCGTTGATGCGGTACTGCCGCAGTTAAAGCCTCTGTTTGAGAAATACGCCGAAGAAATTGACTGGCGTTTGCTGGCCGCTATTGCTTATCAGGAATCGCACTGGGATGCGCAGGCCACTTCGCCGACCGGTGTACGCGGCATGATGATGTTAACCAAAAATACCGCGCAAAGCCTGGGTATTACCGACCGCACTGATGCCGAACAAAGCATCAGCGGTGGCGCGCGTTACTTGCAGAATATGATGAGTAAAGTGCCAGAGAGCGTGCCAGAAAATGAGCGGATCTGGTTTGCGCTCGCCGCCTATAATATGGGCTATGCACATATGCTGGACGCCCGCGCCCTGACAGCAAAAACCAAAGGCAATCCTGACAGTTGGGCCGATGTCAAACAGCGTCTGCCTTTACTTAGCCAGAAACCCTATTACAGCAAGCTGACTTACGGCTATGCGCGTGGGCATGAAGCCTATGCTTATGTCGAAAATATTCGTAAGTATCAGATTAGCCTGGTAGGTTATCTGCAAGAGAAAGAGAAGCAGGCTACAGAAGCGGCGATGCAGCTGGCCCAGGATTATCCGGCGGTATCACCCGCTGAATTGGGTAAGGGAAAATTTCCCTTTCTCTCGTTTCTTTCGCAGTCGTCATCTAATTATCTGACGCACTCCCCTTCTCTACTGTTTTCCAGGAAAGGGAGTGAAGAAAAGCAAAATTAATCTGTAGCGGGTTGCGCTTTTTTCTGCGCTTTGATTTCCTGGCGGCGCATTCGGAAAAAATCGCTGAGTAGCGCCGCGCACTCATCCGCCAGTATTCCTTCCGTAATTTCCACTCGATGATTCATACCGGGATGGTGCAGCACATCCATTAATGATCCGGCGGCGCCAGTTTTCGCATCACGCGCGCCAAAGACTACGCGACCAATACGGCTGTGGATCATCGCTCCGGCACACATCACGCATGGCTCCAGCGTGACATACAACGTGGCGTCGATCAGGCGATAATTCTGCATCACCAGCCCTCCTTGCCGCAGCGCCATGATTTCTGCATGTGCAGTAGGATCATGACGTCCTATCGGACGATTCCATCCTTCGCCGATTACGCGATTGTTATGCACTAATACCGCGCCGACCGGCACTTCTCGCTCGTCCCAGGCACGTTTCGCCAGCGTCAGCGCATGACGCATCCAGTATTCGTGGCTAAATTCGACTTCAGACAAAAAGAAAACTCCGGTTATAAAAGCGCGGCGCATTATACACGGACGCTATGCTTTACTCTATTCCAGTTGCTGGAGTTCACCGCGAGGCGTTACCCGCCAGCGATGCTGACAAAAATAGAGTAGCGGATTGTCCTGATTACTGTCGCTATAGCCACTGTACAGCCGCAGCGGTGTGCCGATTTTGCGTTCCAGTTGCGCGACCTTTTCATGGCCAAGACAGCGCATAGTCAGCACCCAGCCGCCATAGCCGCGCTGGATCTGACTGGCGATAAGATTAACGCGTGGCAGCCACGGCGTATCGAAATAAACCGCTTCGACCAAAGCCTGAGGGGAACCGGTAATCAACCAAATGTCAGCATCGGAGCTTAGCAAATAGCTGGTCAGACGTTCCTGCACTAGCGGGAACGCCGTAACATTGTCGCGAAACCAATGCACGAAATCGGCTTGTAACGCCTGTAAACGTGCTTCGCTATGACCAAAGGTACAGCCCCATAGCAGCAGACTCATCGGCCAACGTGCCGCTCGCCCCTTGATTAATAATGCAATGACAATGACCGGCAACAGCGGCAGAACAAGTAACGCATTCAGCGGCTGTCGGCGCAGTAAGTAGCGCAGAAAACTGCCGAACATATCCTGTTGATGCAATGTTCCATCTAAGTCAAAAAACACCACACGGCGCTCGTGAGTTGCCAAACCATACCCCTCTGGACTGATACATCCTGATTAATTTTCACTACCAGATAGCCTAACAGATAGATCATCACTTTTCCGGCAACAATCTATCGCATAATGGTTGACTGGAATTTTTAATTCATGGCAATTAACTTTGATGGAATATAATATTCTCTCGCTTGTATCTCATATTGCCTGTTGTCGCCATTAATTCATCGCGAGGAAAGATATGAACGGCTTACTTCGTATCCGTCAGCGTTACCAGGGGCTTGCCCAGAGTGATAAAAAGCTGGCGGACTATCTCCTGCTACAACCGGACACTGCCCGCCACCTTAGTTCCCAACAACTGGCCAACGAAGCCGGAGTCAGTCAGTCCAGCGTAGTGAAGTTCGCGCAAAAACTTGGCTATAAAGGTTTTCCGGCACTTAAATTGGCGTTAAGCGAAGCTCTGGCAAGCCAACCGGAATCGCCCTCCGTACCCATTCATAACCAAATTCGCGGTGATGATCCGTTACGGCTGGTTGGCGAAAAGCTGATTAAAGAAAACACGGCTGCCATGTACGCAACACTGAACGTCAATAGTGAGGAGAAGCTACATGAATGCGTGTCGATGCTTCGTTCTGCGCGACGGGTTATTCTGACTGGTATCGGCGCTTCCGGTCTGGTGGCGCAGAATTTTGCCTGGAAGCTGATGAAGATAGGTTTTAATGCTGCCGCTGAGCGTGATATGCACGCGTTGCTTGCAACTGTGCAAGCTTCGTCACCGGACGATTTGTTATTAGCCATCTCATACACAGGTGTACGGCGCGAGTTAAACCTGGCAGCAGATGAAATGCTGCGAGTGGGTGGAAAAGTGCTGGCAATCACCGGTTTCACCCCCAATGCCCTGCAACAGCGCGCTTCTCATTGCCTGTATACCATTGCCGAAGAACAAGCGACAAACAGTGCTTCGATCTCCGCATGTCATGCTCAGGGAATGTTAACGGATTTGCTGTTCATTGCGCTGATCCAGCAGGATCTGGAACTGGCGCCAGAACGTATTCGTCATAGTGAGGCGCTGGTGAAAAAACTGGTTTGAGTAAAGAATGCGCGTATAATGCCCGCCCGGTTTGTGTTGTTTTGAGAGTTTCCTTATGGCGCTGTTAATCACTAAAAAATGCATCAATTGTGATATGTGTGAACCCGAATGCCCGAATGAGGCGATTTCGATGGGTGAACATATCTACGAGATTAACAGCGACAAGTGTACCGAATGCGTAGGTCATTACGAGACGCCAACCTGCCAGAAAGTGTGCCCGATCCCCAATACTATTGTGAAAGATCCGGCGCATGTTGAAACAGAAGAACAGTTGTGGGACAAGTTTGTGCTGATGCATCATGCGGATAAGATTTAGTATTTTTCCTCTGGAGCAGGATATTGCTTATTCAGTCGTGTAAAAACGAAATTATTATATTTATTTTTATGATGTCATTAATAAAAACATTCATTAAATGAATTTCGATAATATCTGCGCAGACACTTAATTATTATTAAAGGCGCGTCTGGCTGGTTAAGCCGACGCGCCTTAAGTACGTTTCCTGATGTTACAAGAACAGAAGGATCAGCTGTAAAACAGCAATGACGACTTTAATAACCCGTTTAATAAGGTATCGACAATCAGTCATTCGTTTTTCCTTAAACAAGGAATGCAGCCGTTCAGATTAGCCCTTACATCTCCCCAAAACTGAACGTGCGAGTTATTGAGGGTACATGCTGCACTCCGCACCAGAGCTTTGACGACACCACTCGTTTCAATGGGGGAATTCAGTGATATGGTGTAAAGCACAGCAAAATCTCCAATAACGAAGCCAATTTTAAAGTGCTTATGAATTGGCAGTCACGTTAATCTTTCCATCGATATCGAATTCTTCGTCAAGGCTCGAGTTTTTATGCTAAAGATTGCAAGTTGCTTGTAAAAGATAACCCCCCTGATCCATAATCACTCCCGTTGAGGGTGCGTGCTGCACAATATTATTTAAGTTATAAAGTAAAACCCCCGTTCCTTACCAGTTCGGGGGTTTTACTTTTTAAAAGAACGGTATTATTTAGGTGTTCGAGAAAGAGTTTTAACTTTCAATTATTACCGTGGCGCAAGCATAGTGGCGTTCATCTGCCAGCGTCACATGCATATGTGCGACACCCAGCTTTTCTGCCAATTTTAACGCCTCGCCCCACAACCGCAGCCGTGGCTTGCCGAGTTCATCGTTGAACACTTCAAACTGATTAAATGCCAGGCCATTGCGGATCCCAGTACCAAACGCTTTTGCCGCCGCTTCTTTCACGGCAAAACGCTTCGCCAGAAAACGCACCGGCTGATGGTGCGTTTTCCAGATCTCCCATTCATGATCGCTTAATACGCGTCGTGCCAGGCGATCACCGGATCGAGTGATCACCGCTTCAATGCGAGCGATCTCTACGATATCCGTGCCTAAACCTAATATTGCCATTAGCCACGCGCTTCCAGCATCAGACGCTTCATTTCTGCCACGGCATCTTTCAGTCCGGTCATTACCGCACGGCCAATAATGGCATGTCCGATATTCAGTTCGTGCATCTCAGGGATGGCGGCGATGGCTTTCACATTGTGATAGGTCAGACCGTGACCGGCATTAACTTTCAGACCGAGGCTTGCGGCAAAGGTCGCAGCTTTAGTAATACGCGCCAGCTCTTGCGCCTGTTCAGCATCAGTTTTGGCATCGGCGTAACAGCCTGTGTGGATCTCAATAAACGGTGCGCCAACCTCAGCGGCAGCTTTGATCTGCTCTTCATCGGCGTCGATAAACAGAGAAACCTGAATCCCGGCATCTGCCAGACGTTTACAAGCATCGCGCATTTTGTCACGCTGACCCGCAACGTCCAGGCCGCCTTCGGTTGTCACTTCCTGACGCTTTTCCGGCACCAGGCAGCAAAAATGCGGCTTCGTCTCAACGGCAATCGCCAACATTTCTTCAGTCACCGCCATTTCCAGATTCATGCGGGTATCCAGCGTCTGACGCAGGATTCGCACATCGCGGTCGGTAATGTGGCGACGATCTTCGCGCAAATGCACGGTAATGCCATCAGCACCCGCCTGCTCGGCAATAAACGCCGCCTGTACCGGGTCTGGATAAGCAGTACCACGCGCATTACGCAGCGTTGCGATATGGTCAATGTTGACGCCTAACAGTAATTCAGCCATGACAATCCTCATCAGTCATTATGTGTTTTCACCGTTCGCTTAGGCATAAACTGCCGGAACAGTTCCCTGCTTTTTAAAGGTTTACCGCCAAGATAAGGCTTAAGCGCCATGCGGGTAAAGCGTTTCGCTGCTCGCAATGTGTCGGCGTCAGGAAATTCCCGCGCATGTAACGCTTTCAACTGCCTCCCGGTGAACGTTTTATTATCGATAACCACACTGGCAATAAAACCTTTCTCTTCGCGATAACGATACGTCATGGTGTCATCTACCGGCTCACCGCTACCTGCGCAATGGGTAAAGTTGACCCCATAACCCAAATGCCCGAGCAACGCCAGCTCAAAGCGACGCAACGCCGGTTCTGGCGTACCAGTGGCACCTGCCAGAGACTGAATGCAGTGCAAGTAATCGAAAAAGAGTTCCGAGAAGCGCGTTTCGTATTCCAGGACGCGGGAGAGAAGTTCGTTGATGTACAGACCGCTGTAAAGCGTAACACCACTTAATGGCAGCGCCAGCGAGACAGCTTCGGCACTGCGCAGCGTTTTGACTTCACCGCGCCCGCCGAAGCGTAGCAAGAGAGGTGTGAAAGGCTGCAATGCGCCTTTCACGGTAGAACGTTTTGAACGTGCACCTTTAGCAACCAGACGCACGCGTCCCGATTCCTCCGTGAAGACGTCCAGCATCAGGCTGGTTTCGCTCCACGGGCGACTATGCAGGACAAATGCGCGCTGCCAGCCTTCCATCATACTCGTCGCCTTTCAAGTTGCAGGTGCCCTGGCTGCAACTGTTCCCCCTGGTCACTTACTTTAGTAAGTGACCAGGGATTCACGGTCTTGCCGCCTTCCTGCACCTCGAAAGTCATAGAGTGTGCTAATTAGAGATCGTCAACGTAACCGAGACTACGCAGCGCACGTTCGTCGTCGGCCCAGCCAGATTTCACTTTCACCCACAGCTCAAGGTGGACAGGCGCTTCGAACATTTCCTGCATGTCTTTACGCGCTTCAATCCCGATGGTTTTGATCTTGGCCCCTTTGTTGCCAATCACCATCTTCTTCTGCCCTTCGCGCTCAACGAGAATCAAACCGTTGATGTCATAGCCGCCGCGCTCATTGGTGACAAAACGTTCGATCTCCACGGTCACGGAGTACGGCAGTTCTGCACCGAGGAAACGCATCAGTTTTTCACGGATGATTTCAGAGGCCATAAATCGCTGCGAGCGATCGGTAATGTAATCTTCCGGGAAGTGATGGGGCGCTTCCGGCAGATGCTTACGCACGATTGCCGCAATAGTGTCAACATTCAGCCCGGTTTCGGCAGAAATCGGCACAATATCGAGGAAATTCATCTGGCTTGCCAGGAACTGCAGATGCGGCAGAAGATCGGCTTTCTCCTGCACGTTGTCCACTTTGTTCACCGCGAGGATCACCGGAGCTTTGCCATCACGCAGCTTGTTGAGCACCATTTCATCGTCCGGCGTCCAGCGGGTGCCTTCAACGACAAAAATAACCAACTCAACGTCGCCAATGGAGCTGCTCGCCGCTTTGTTCATCAGGCGGTTAATGGCGCGTTTTTCTTCCATATGCAGACCCGGGGTATCGACGTAGATCGCCTGATACGCGCCTTCAGTATGGATACCCACAATGCGGTGACGGGTTGTCTGCGCTTTGCGGGAAGTGATGGAGATCTTCTGCCCCAACAGTTTGTTCAGCAGTGTGGATTTGCCAACGTTCGGGCGTCCGACGATGGCAATAAATCCGCAGTAACTTTTATCGATGCTCATTCCAGCTCCAGTTTTTTCAACGCCTGTTCGGCGGCAGCCTGTTCAGCCTTACGACGGCTTGAACCTGTGCCAACCACCGGTTCGCTCAGGCCGCTAACCTGGCAGTGGATAGTAAATTCCTGATCGTGCGCTTCGCCACGTACCTGAACTACCAGATAAGTTGGCAGAGGCAGATGGCGCCCCTGCAAATATTCTTGCAAGCGCGTTTTCGGATCTTTTTGTTTATCGCCTGGGCTAATTTCGTCCAGACGGGTTTGATACCAGTTAAGGATTAATTTCTCGACGGTCTGAATATCGCTGTCGAGGAATACGCCGCCAATTAATGCTTCGACGGTGTCAGCAAGAATCGACTCGCGACGAAATCCACCGCTTTTAAGTTCACCCGGCCCTAAACGTAAGCACTCACCTAACTCAAATTCACGCGCCAGTTCTGCCAGCGTATTGCCACGGACCAGCGTGGCGCGCATCCGGCTCATATCCCCTTCATCCACACGAGGGAAACGGTGATACAGTGCATTGGCGATAACGTAGCTCAAAATAGAGTCGCCTAAAAATTCTAAACGCTCGTTATGTTTGCTGCTGGCACTACGATGGGTTAATGCCTGCTGCAACAGTTCCTGATGATTAAAAGTGTAGCCCAGCTTCCGTTGAAGCCGATTAATTACGATGGGGTTCATGCGATACCAATAAATAAATGCGTCAACAATTCAGCACACGAAACAGACCTGATATGCAGGGTTCTGCTAACAGCTTTGCAGCAGTTTCAGTTGACCTGTATATGGGGACCAACGCTGTTTCGTGTGCCGTGGCGACCTGGAGGTGCCAACCTTAAACTTCGGGGGAATATTCTATACACAACGACGGGGGATGTCGTTAGCCACGGGAGATTTATCTCATAAATAATTCACGTTGTCGCCATAACGGCGACAACGTGAACGGATAACAGCAATTAGTGAATGCCACCAATGCGACTTAAGCGCACGCCTGTCGGCCATTCACCTTCTTGCTTATCGAAACTCATCCAGATAGCCGTTGCCCGACCGACCAGATTCGCTTCCGGCACAAAGCCCCAGTAACGGCTGTCCGCGCTGTTATCGCGATTATCACCCATCATGAAGTATTGCCCTGGCGGAACAATCCAGGTTGCCAGTTGTTGTCCTGGTTGCTGGTAATACATCCCCACCTGATCCTGCGCAATCGGCACGGTCAGGATACGATGCGTTACATCGCCCAGTGTCTCTTTACGTTCAGAAAGACGAATACCATTTTCTTTAGTTTCGTTTTTCGGCACCTCAAAGAATCCGCTGGTTGCTTCCCCGCCGTTACGACGTGAGAAGGTCTGTACGAAATCGCTCGGCTCCACGTTGGAATAGGTGACCGGCAACGCGTTTTCACACGCCTGACCGGAACTGCATCCCGGTTGAATAGTCACTTCTTTCGCGACCGGATCGTAAGTGACTTTATCGCCCGGTAATCCCACCGCACGCTTGATGTAATCAAGCTTTGGATCTTCCGGGTATTTAAAGACCACAATATCGCCACGTTTCGGATGACCGGTTTCGATCAGCGTTTTCTGGTAGATAGGGTCTTTAATGCCGTAAGCAAACTTCTCTACCAGAATAAAGTCACCGATTAACAGAGTCGGCATCATCGAACCTGACGGGATCTGGAACGGTTCATAAATAAACGAACGCACAATCAATACGATAGCCAGCACCGGAAATACAGAAGCGCCGGTTTCCAGCCAACCAGGCTTCGGCACAACTTTTTTCAGCGTTGCTTTATCCAGTGAGTCCCCGGCAGCCGCTTGCGCTGCTGCCTGACGTTCCCGCCGTTTAGGTGCGAAAAAGAATTTATCCACGCACCACAAAATGCCCGTCACCAGTGTGGCAATCACCAGAATCAGGGCAAACATATTCGCCATGCCAACTCCTAATGGTTATTTGTTGTCTTTGCCGACGTGCAGAATGGCGAGGAACGCTTCCTGCGGCAGTTCGACGTTACCGATCTGCTTCATGCGTTTCTTACCTTCTTTCTGCTTCTGCAGCAGCTTTTTCTTACGGCTGATATCGCCGCCATAACATTTGGCCAGTACGTTTTTACGCAGCTGTTTCACGGTAGAACGCGCAATGATGTGCGTTCCAATCGCAGCCTGAATGGCGATATCAAACTGCTGGCGGGGGATCAGATCTTTCATCTTCTCCACCAGCTCGCGACCACGGTTTTGCGAATTATCACGGTGGGTGATCAACGCCAGCGCATCAACACGTTCACCGTTGATTAAAACGTCAACACGCACCATGTCGGACGCCTGGAAGCGTTTGAAGTTGTAATCCAAAGACGCATAACCACGCGAGGTAGATTTCAGGCGATCGAAGAAGTCGAGTACCACTTCAGCCATCGGGATCTCATACGTCAGTGCCACCTGGTTCCCGTGATAAACCATGTTGGTCTGTACGCCGCGTTTTTCTACGCACAACGTAATGACGTTACCAAGATACGCCTGCGGCAGCAGCATGTGACACTCTGCAATCGGCTCGCGCAGTTCGTAGATGTTATTTACCGCAGGCAGCTTAGACGGGCTATCGACGTAGATAACTTCTTTCCCCGTAGTTTCTACTTCATACACTACTGTCGGAGCGGTAGTAATCAGGTCAAGATCGTACTCGCGTTCCAGACGTTCCTGAATAATCTCCATGTGCAGCAGGCCGAGGAAGCCGCAGCGGAAACCAAAGCCCAGCGCCGTGGAGCTTTCCGGCTCGTAGAACAAAGAGGCATCGTTGAGACTCAATTTACCCAGCGCATCGCGGAAGGCTTCATAGTCGTCGGAACTTACCGGGAACAGACCGGCGTAAACCTGCGGTTTAACTTTCTTAAATCCTGGCAGCGCCTTTTCTGCCGGATTACGCGCCAGCGTTAAGGTGTCACCGACTGGTGCGCCGTGGATATCTTTAATCGCACATACCAACCAGCCTACTTCGCCACATTTCAGCTCTGTACGGTCAACTTGCTTCGGCGTGAAAATACCCAGACGGTCGGCGTTATAAGTCTGCCCGGTACTCATGACTTTCACTTTGTCGCCCTTACGCAGGGTGCCGTTTTTAATACGGATAAGTGAAACAACGCCCAGGTAGTTGTCGAACCAGGAGTCGATAATCAGAGCCTGCAACGGGCCTTCCGGATCGCCTTCCGGCGGTGGGATGTCGCGCACCAGACGTTCAAGAACGTCCTGCACACCAACGCCGGTTTTCGCCGAGCAACGCACTGCGTCGGTGGCGTCGATTCCAACGATATCTTCAATTTCTTCCGCCACGCGTTCAGGATCGGCTGCCGGCAGGTCAATCTTGTTCAGTACCGGCACTACCTCGAGATCCATTTCCATTGCGGTGTAGCAGTTTGCCAGGGTTTGCGCTTCTACGCCCTGCCCGGCGTCAACCACCAGCAATGCGCCTTCACAAGCGGCCAGCGAACGCGATACTTCATAAGAGAAGTCCACATGACCTGGGGTGTCGATAAAGTTAAGTTGATAGGTTTCGCCATCGGACGCTTTATAGTCCAGCGTCACGCTCTGCGCTTTGATAGTTATGCCACGCTCACGCTCAAGATCCATGGAATCGAGAACCTGTGCCTCCATTTCACGGTCAGACAGGCCACCGCAGATCTGGATAATACGGTCAGACAGCGTCGATTTACCGTGGTCAATGTGAGCTATGATCGAAAAGTTACGTATATTCTTCATAAAGTATGATTATTGTGCCTTAATGCCCGGTTAACCAGGCTTTTAGAAGTCGCTGTTCTGAGCTTAACGTCTGTATTAATAGAAACGCCGCATTCTACACTACAACATTGAGGCGAGGAAATGTTCATACCGTATGGATTGTGGTATCTGGAAACGTCCTCGCATTTGTTATGCAAAATACAACAAAGCCAGTGAAATCACTGGCTCGCGTCTTCCGAAGATGTTTCAAATCGCACAAGGCCAGGTGGCAATGCCACGCTTAAGATGACAGGTTGCCATTCTGCCCGGGCAGCAAACTTACGTGAGTGTCCACGCGCAATGAGGAATCCGCCAACGCCGCCGAGAATCGCACCGCATAATGCTGCAATATCTGAAGCAAAGAGTAGCTGAAATAACGAAGCGATGAGGAATAATCCCACTAGCGGCGACATATAAACCAGTAATGCGGAGCTGAGCAGGCTGCCTTCGGCGATTCCTAATTCCACTTTTTGCCCCGGCACTAACGGTTCATCACAGGGTACGACGATGGTATGTGTGGTTTGCGGGCCAAGTTTATTCAACACGCGGCTACCGCAACCAGCACGGGAAGCGCAGCTGCTGCATGAGGCTTTGACATCACAACTGACCAGCGCCTGCCCGTTTTTCCAGGAGACGACAGTGGCCCACTCTTTAATCATTGCCCTGCCCCAAACTTAATATTCTCGGCAATGCGCTTCGCCGTTTGCGGTGGCAGTTCACCAACAATGGTGATTTCGGCGTTATCACGTACGCTGGTACTAACGGTTCTGCGTCCGGTGCGCAACATCTGGTCGGTGCTCGATGGCGTAGCACGGTTAACGTTTACCGAAAAGCTGAATAATCCGTCGGAATAGAGACGTGATTCGATAGGCATGTTGTCCATCGTCGGTAGCGGACGCCGACTGCTGGAAACTTCGCTAAACCCCTGTGGCAACCAGGTTGGAGCCCAGTTAAATTTGGCTTTTTCCCCCACTGGTACAGAAAGCAGCGGTGGCAAGTTCGCCTTCGCCAGCGTCTGCATACTGCTGCTGATATCCTGATTGACGTTGAAAGCAATCACACGGAATTGTTCCAGCGTTTCACCATCGCGATCAAGGAGATCTACCCGCATCGGTAATTTCGATTCGGTGTCCATCCATACGATGTAGCTGTAGCGTGTGCCATCACGGGCGACTACGCGGATTACCTCACATAAGCGGTCAGCAATACGCGTGCGCCCCACGGAGATAAAGTCGTAGTAAGGAGAAAGGCGTTTGAAATCGGTATAGATGAGTGATGGCAGAGAATCAACAATGTAATCGCCATTAAGTGTGAACGGTTCAAGGCCCGGTTCAAAATAGCTGATTTCATTGCCGCGCTGTACCACTTCCCGACGCGGCCCATCCATTTGCAACAACTGTGCAAGAGGACGGTTATCGAGGCGTGCATGTCGATAACGCAGGGACTCAACACCTTGTTTATTGATGCTGATGAATGACAGCTCGTAATTCAGTGACTGACTAGCCAGGTTCATCTGCTGTAATAACGCCCCGGACGCAGGGGTGGCCGAGGCGTTAGCAGAGAATAACAGGCTACCTGTCACTAATGACATGGCAAACCAAAGTTGCTTCATTACTGCGATTGCGTTCCTAAAGTTTGAATTCCTGGCACCTGTACAGCGGCTTGCTGTGTTTGTGCCTGCTCAAACTGAAGCTGTTCGGAGTGAAGTCGACGTTGCAGTTCGTAATCCTGTAACATGGCATTAATGCGACGACGCTGCTCCTGTACCTGCTGCTGTTGACCATTATTCGCGGTCGCTTCAGAAGGCACTCCCAGACTTACCGGACTGGCTTTACCCATCATCGGCAGAGTATTAAATACCGGAGTTTCGGGCTGCTGGGACGTTTCAGATTGTCCATTATAGTGCTGGACGCCAACGATAACTGCAAGCGATACGCACGCTGCTACGCCCATTTGGGTAAGCTGTGCCGCCCATGGACGTACTTTCTGCCAAAATGGCATTTTCTGCCATTGATGCGGTGCAGGCTGAGCCTCTGGGATCAATGTCGTCGGTTGACGTACTGGCTCTTCTTCAATGGCAGCCATCACGCGGGAAGAGATATCGAAATGAAGCACCTCGGGAGTATCACCCCGCATAGAGTCACGGATTAAGTGATAGTTTTCCCAGGTTTTCTGCATTTCCGGGTTGTGAGCCAGTTCGTTAAGCAGCTCACTATCCAGCGTTTCGCCATCCATTAAAGCGGAAAGTTGTTCTTTCTGCATGCCTAATACCCTTATCCAGTATCCCGCTATCGTCAACGCCTGATAAGCGGTTGAACTTTATTATCAATAGCTTCCCTCGCTCGGAAGATACGTGAACGCACCGTACCCACCGGACAATCCATGATAGCGGCTATCTCTTCATAGCTCAGGCCATCCAGCTCCCGCAAGGTTATTGCCATGCGTAAATCTTCCGGGAGGGACTCAATAGTTCGGAAAACTATCTGTCTCAGTTCTTCTGACAACATTAAGTTCTCAGGGTTCGAAATTTCTTTTAGCGCGCCGCCACTTTCGAAGTTTTCAGCTTCAATGGCATCCACATCACTGGAAGGTGGACGACGCCCCTGAGCAACCAGGTAATTTTTTGCCGTATTAACAGCAATCCGATACAGCCATGTATAAAAAGCACTATCTCCCCGGAACGAATCCAGCGCACGATAGGCTTTAATAAAAGCTTCTTGTACCACATCGGGAACATCACCCGACGGCACATAGCGGGAAACCAGACTCGCCACCTTATGCTGATAGCGCACTACCAGTAAGTTAAAGGCTTTCTGATCTCCCTTCTGGACCCGCTCAACCAGGACCTGGTCCGTTAACTGCTCGCTCATCCGAGGTAAAATCTCCCCAAACCAAATTTCCACGCGCTATCGAAACGCCACTCCATTAGCTGCAATTTGAGCAAGCAAAGGGTTAGAGTGTCTCGTTTTTGTAAAGTTCCGTAACGCATCTGTTTTTGTTTGTCATGCTGTAGACGGATCATTATCTATCATTATAAGTCTACAGAATCTGAATAACGCATTATCTGTGTAGAAATGCCCATTTAACTGCCTGAAGAGTAACCCAACGGCCTTTTTATTTCACCACCTAATCCTCCGCCAACGATCAACTTCTCTTTTTCCCGTCTCCCTGAATCAACATGTTTAGCCCATGCAACAAACATCAAAATAACAGGTGTTTAATTGTACAACATGATGCTATGCTGGCCGAACGGTGTTTAGTAAATTAAACAATCAAAATGAATATTTTCCCTGAACATTCTTGTGATGTGTTGATTATTGGTAGCGGTGCCGCCGGGCTTTCACTGGCGCTACGTCTGGCGGATAAGCATCAAGTCATCGTTCTAAGTAAAGGTCCAGTTACAGAAGGCTCGACGTTTTACGCCCAGGGCGGAATTGCCGCCGTGTTTGATGAAACTGACAGCATCGATTCACATGTGGAAGATACCTTAATTGCTGGTGCCGGAATTTGCGATCGCCATGCTGTTGAATTTGTTGCCAGCAATGCGCGTTCCTGCGTGCAATGGTTGATCGACCAGGGGGTGTTGTTTGATACCCACGTTCAGCCAAATGGCGAAGAGAGCTACCATCTGACTCGTGAAGGTGGACATAGTCACCGTCGTATTCTTCATGCCGCCGACGCTACTGGTAAAGAAGTAGAAACCACACTAGTGAGCAAGGCGCAGAACCATCCGAATATTCGCGTGCTGGAACGCAGCAACGCCGTCGATCTGATTATTTCTGACAAAATTGGTCTGCCGGGTACGCGACGGGTTGTTGGCGCATGGGTGTGGAATCGCAATAAAGAAGCGGTAGAAACCTGCCACGCAAAAGCGGTAGTGCTGGCAACCGGAGGCGCATCGAAAGTTTATCAGTATACCACCAATCCGGATATTTCCTCTGGCGATGGTATTGCCATGGCCTGGCGCGCGGGTTGCCGGGTTGCTAATCTTGAATTTAATCAGTTCCACCCTACCGCACTGTATCATCCACAGGCTCGAAATTTCCTGTTAACGGAAGCCTTACGTGGCGAAGGCGCTTATTTGAAACGCCCGGACGGTACACGATTTATGCCCGATTTTGATGAGCGCGGCGAACTGGCCCCGCGCGATATTGTCGCCCGCGCCATTGACCATGAAATGAAACGCCTCGGCGCGGATTGTATGTTCCTCGACATCAGCCATAAGCCCGCCGATTTTATTCGTCAGCATTTCCCAATGATTTATGAAAAATTATTGGGGCTGGGCATTGATCTCACGAAAGAGCCTGTGCCAATAGTGCCCGCTGCGCACTACACCTGCGGTGGCGTGATGGTAGATGATTATGGGCGTACCGACGTTGATGGCCTGTATGCCATTGGTGAAGTCAGCTATACAGGATTACATGGCGCTAACCGAATGGCCTCTAACTCATTGCTGGAGTGTCTGGTCTACGGCTGGTCGGCAGCGGAAGATATTGCAAAGCGTATGCCTTATGTGCGCGGCGTCAGTACGTTACCGCCGTGGGATGAAAGCCGCGTTGAGAATCCTGATGAACTGGTGGTGATTCAACATAACTGGCATGAGTTACGCCTGTTTATGTGGGATTACGTGGGCATTGTACGCACAACAAAGCGCCTGGAGCGCGCCCTGCGGCGGATCAATATGCTGCAGCAGGAGATAGATGAATATTATGCTCACTTCCGTGTGTCGAATAATTTGCTGGAGCTGCGTAATCTGGTGCAGGTTGCCGAGTTGATTGTTCGCTGCGCGATAATGCGCAAAGAGAGTCGGGGCTTGCATTACACGCTGGATTACCCGGAGCTACTCACGCATTCCGGTCCATCGATTCTCACCCCCGGCAATCATTACATAAACAGATAAAAAGCCTGGGTCAGCGCCGTATACGCTTCGGAATAGTTCTGGTCTGGCCCACGAATCACTAAGCGATCGCTAAAACACTCCCCCGCCTGTGGGGAGAATGCCAGCAGCACCCGATGCGGCAGTCGCGCTTCGTTTTCCGCCACATCCGTCCGTAAACGTAAATGCCAGCCCATATTTAACGCCAGTTCAGTAAAACCATTACCGATCTGTTCTGGCAGCACCACGCAGAAAAATCCCTCTTCGGTAATGCATTCTGCCGCGCAAGTGAGCAACGTCTGGTGATCAAGCGTAGTGGTATAGCGCGCCTGCTCCCGCTGTGGTGTTGCGCACTCTACTCCCTGCTGATAATACGGCGGGTTACTGATGATTAAATCAAAGCGCGTTGTCTGCTGGGTAAGCCACTGCTGAATATCCCCCGTATGGACGTTAATCCGCTCTGCCCACGGGGACTGCGCGATATTTTTCTGCGCCTGGGCAGCCGCTTCGTTTTCAATTTCAACCGCATCGATTATCACGCCATCATCGGTGCGCTGCGCCAGCATCAAAGCCAATAACCCGCTACCGCTACCGATATCAAGGCAGCGTTTTACCCCAGCCACAGGAGCCCATGCGCCCAGCAAAATTCCATCCGTTCCCACTTTCATTGCACAGCGATCGTGTGCGACAAAAAACTGTTTAAAAGTAAATCCATTACGACGAAGCACGGATGTAGACTGTGACATGAAAATAAAACCTTGCTGGAAAAACGGCGATAGCACCGGGTAAGAACAATACCTGAGAAGCGATATCCATACAAACAGATGAAGATTGCAGCCGTAACGTCTATAATCAGCGCCCCACACAGAGGTAGAACATGACTGTAACGACTTTTTCCGAACTTGAACTCGACGAAAGCCTGCTGGAAGCTCTCCAGGATAAAGGTTTCACTCGCCCGACCGCCATTCAGGCTGCCGCCATTCCGCCTGCGCTCGATGGCCGTGATGTACTCGGTTCTGCGCCGACAGGCACCGGTAAAACGGCGGCGTATCTGCTGCCAGCGTTGCAGCACCTGCTCGATTTCCCGCGTAAGAAATCCGGTCCGCCGCGTATTTTGATCCTCACCCCAACTCGCGAACTGGCGATGCAGGTGGCCGATCATGCCCGCGAACTGGCGAAACATACGCATCTGGATATCGCCACCATCACTGGTGGCGTGGCTTATATGAACCACGCAGAAGTGTTCAGCGAAAACCAGGACATCGTGGTCGCCACAACCGGTCGTCTGCTGCAGTATATAAAAGAAGAGAACTTTGATTGCCGCGCGGTTGAAACACTGATCCTCGACGAAGCAGACCGTATGCTGGATATGGGCTTCGCCCAGGATATCGAACATATTGCTGGCGAAACTCGCTGGCGTAAACAAACCCTGCTCTTCTCAGCAACGCTGGAAGGCGATGCCATTCAGGATTTTGCCGAGCGTCTACTGGAAGATCCAGTGGAGGTTTCTGCGAATCCGTCCACTCGTGAGCGCAAAAAAATTCATCAGTGGTATTACCGTGCCGATGACCTTGAGCATAAAACCGCGTTGCTGGTGCATCTGTTAAAACAACCAGAAGCGACCCGCTCAATTGTGTTTGTGCGTAAGCGTGAGCGTGTGCATGAGCTGGCAAACTGGCTGCGCGAAGCGGGCATCAACAACTGCTATCTCGAAGGTGAGATGGTACAAGGCAAGCGTAACGAAGCGATCAAACGCCTGACCGAAGGTCGTGTTAACGTGCTGGTTGCAACCGATGTTGCCGCACGCGGTATCGACATTCCGGATGTCAGCCACGTCTTTAACTTCGATATGCCGCGCAGTGGCGATACTTATTTGCACCGTATCGGGCGTACCGCTCGCGCTGGTCGTAAAGGTATCGCTATCTCGCTGGTTGAAGCTCATGACCATCTGCTGCTGGGTAAGGTCGGTCGTTATATTGAAGAGCCGATTAAAGCACGCGTAATTGATGAGTTACGACCGAAGACCCGTGCACCAAGCGAGAAACAGACCGGCAAGCCATCGAAAAAAGTGTTGGCAAAACGCGCCGAGAAGAAAAAGGCTAAAGAGAAAGAGAAGCCACGGGTGAAAAAACGCCATCGCGATACCAAAAATATTGGTAAGCGCCGCAAACCAAGCGGAACGGGCGTGCCGCCGCAAACGACAGAAGAGTAATCATAATGCCGGGTTAAGCCCGGTATTAAAAGTGCAGGCAAACGCAAAATTGCCTGATGCGCTACGCTTATCAGGCCTACGAGACTCATGCAATGTATTGAATTTGCACAATTTTGTAGGCCGGATAAGGCGTTCACGCCGCATCCGGCATGAACAAAGCGCATTTGTCGACAAATTGAATGCCGGGTTTAAGCCCGGCATTATTTTTATCCCGGCAAAAAGCACTCTTCAATACACTGAATAAAAATGTGCATCGCCGGGCTAACCGCTTTTCCGGCATGGTGAGCGCACATTGCCGTAATGGTTTGCGGCGGTTCGCCAAAGGGTAATTCAATTAATTCTCCGCACTCCAGCTCTTTTGCTACCGCAAAGCGCGGTAAGTAGCTGACTCCGATATTTGCTGCGACACATCGCTTGATACTTTCAATGCTTATAAGCTCAATGGTGCTTTCCACCGTGATCCGCCGCTGACGCAGCGTGCTCTCAAAGATCTGACGGAAGACGCATTGCGGTTCGTTAATAATAAAGCTACAGGCGTTATGTCTTCCCGGCTCAGTAAAATCGACATCTGCAATTTGCGGTGAAGCCACCAGCACCAGTGATTGTTCACCCAACTCTCGTCGGTTCAGAGCATCATCATTCCCTACGCGATAAAAAACCCCGACATCTGCCTCATCATTCAGTAGCGCATCACGGATCACGTAACAGTTCAGCGACTGCAACGATAAACGCACTTTTGGTGCGCGTTGCCGAAAACGCTGCAACACCTGCGGCATTCGATAAGAGAGTAACGTTTCGCCTGAAACAACGCGCAGCTCCCCATCCGGATCTGACTCTTTTTTGGCAGCCTCGCGTAGCGTATCCATCACTCTGGTGAGTTCATAAATGTGCGGCAGCAGCTTTTTTCCTTCGCGAGTGAGGCACATCCGTCGGCCAATTTTCTCAAACAACTGGACCGAGAACTCCTGTTCAAGCTGCTGAATATGAAAAGTCACCGTCGATTGTGTGCAGCACAATTTTTGCGAAGCTCGCAAAAAGGAACCCTCTTCCACCACGGTTTTAAGCGTAATAAAACGGCGCAGATCCATAAACCCAAACCTATCGATATTGTCGAATTTAGAATGTAAAAACATTCATTTTTTTAAATGTTTCATGTCGGGTACTGTCTATCAAAACAAAGGAGATAACAAGTGACACCGACCCTATTAAGTGCTTTCTGGACCTACACCCTGATTACTGCCCTCACGCCTGGACCGAACAATATTCTTGCGCTGAGTTCAACCACGTCGCATGGGTTTCGTCAGAGTACCCGCGTACTGGCGGGGATGAGTCTGGGATTTTTGATTGTCATGCTGCTGTGTGCGGGAATTTCATTTTCATTGGCTGTTATCGACCCGGCAGCAGTGCATCTGTTGAGTTGGGCGGGGGCGGCATATATTGTCTGGCTGGCGTGGAAAATCGCTACCAGTCCAACAAAAGAAGACGGACTTCAGGCAAAACCGATCAGCTTTTGGGCGAGCTTTGCGCTACAGTTTGTGAACGTCAAAATTATTTTGTACGGCATTACGGCACTGTCGACGTTTGTTCTGCCGCAAACACAGGCGTTAAGCTGGGTAGTTGGCGTCAGCGTTTTGCTGGCGATGATTGGGACGTTTGGCAATGTGTGCTGGGCGCTGGCGGGGCATCTGTTTCAGCGATTGTTTCGCCACTATGGTCGCCAGTTGAATATCGTTCTGGCGCTGTTGCTGGTCTATTGTGCGGTACGTATTTTCTATTGAAAGACAAAAGAAAAGCGGAAGAGATTACCCTCTTCCGCTTAATAACTTGCTACTTAAGCCTTACAGGCTTTCAGTAAAGGTACGAGCGATAACGTCGCGCTGCTGTTCCGGAGTCAGAGAGTTGAAGCGAACTGCATAACCGGATACACGGATAGTCAGCTGCGGATATTTTTCCGGATGCTTAACTGCATCTTCCAGAGTTTCACGACGCAGAACGTTTACGTTCAGGTGCTGACCACCTTCAACGCGAACTTCTGGTTTAACTTCTACTGGAACTTCACGGTATTCAATGTCACCCAGTTTGCTTACTGCAACCACTTCGTCTTCTGCAAAACCTGCTTTCGCAACGATGCAACGCGCTTCGCCTTTTTCGCTGTCCAGCAGCCAGAAAGAGTTCAGCAGATCGTCATTAGCGGCTTTAGTAATCTGGATACCTGTAATCATGTGATGCCTCCCCGGCAAATTATTTGATTTGATTAGCCTGTCGCGGCCAATTGGTAAAACCATTGTTGCTTGAGTGTATATATACTCCTCAAACACCCTTGATTCTTTGATTTAAATCAACAAAAACCACACATCAAATGTGGTCAGAAATGGATTTTATTGTTTTACATCAACTTATGCGAGCGTGAGATTTTACCAATTTACACTTTTTTGCACTCGTTTATGGCTAAAAAATGAGCTTGATTTTGTTCTGTAGAAAGAAGCAGTTAAGCTAGGCGGATTGAAGATCCGCAGGAGAGCGAGATGACTAACCAATTAACCTGGCATGATGTGCTGGCTGAAGAAAAGCAGCAACCCTATTTTCTTAACACCCTCCAGACCGTTGCCAGCGAGCGGCAGTCCGGGATAACCATCTACCCACCACAAAAAGATGTCTTTAACGCCTTTCGCTTTACTGAACTGGGCGATGTCAAAGTGGTGATCCTCGGTCAGGATCCTTACCACGGCCCCGGACAAGCGCACGGTCTGGCATTTTCCGTTCGCCCAGGTATTGCTATACCGCCTTCTCTACTGAATATGTATAAAGAACTGGAAAATACCCTTCCAGGCTTTACTCGCCCGACACATGGCTATCTTGAAAGCTGGGCACGTCAGGGGGTTCTCCTGCTCAACACCGTATTGACGGTACGCGCAGGCCAGGCACATTCCCACGCCAGCCTCGGCTGGGAAACGTTTACTGATAAAGTCATCAGCCTGATTAATCAGCATCGTGAAGGCGTGGTGTTTTTGTTATGGGGATCACATGCGCAAAAGAAAGGGGCGATTATAGATAAGCAACGCCATCACGTGCTGAAAGCGCCGCATCCGTCGCCGCTTTCGGCGCATCGTGGATTCTTTGGCTGCAACCATTTTATGCTGGCAAATCAGTGGCTGGAACAACGTGGCGAAAAACCGATTGACTGGATGCCAGTGTTACCGGCAGAGAGTGAGTAAATTTGCGGGAAAATGCCGGATGACATCGTTGCCATCCGGCTGATTTATCAGGCTTTGTTCTGACGCCACCATTCGCCAAGCAGCACGCCAGTTGCGACAGAGATATTCAGCCCGGCAACGTTGCCAGTACCATCAATCTTCACGCGCAAATCGTTCGGATCGCGTGCGGCATCCGGTAACCCTTCATATTCCTGACCCAGCACCAGCACCATTTTCTCTGGCAAACTGGTTTTGAACAGCGGTTTACCCTGCTCGCTGGAAGTGGTCACTACGGTATAACCCGCCTGACGGAAATCATCCAGCACGTTAACAATGTTGTCGCCGGTAATCGGCTGAACGTGCTCTGCGCCGCCTTCTGCGGTACGGATTGCCGCACCCGATTCCAGCAACGCCGCATCCTGCACCACAACGCCTTTCACGCCAAAGTGCGCGCAGCTACGCATCATGCCACCCAGGTTATGCGGGTTAGATTCGTTTTCCAGCGCCAGTACACAATCCTGCGCGCCGGCCTGGCTTACCCACTGCTGTACGGTTGTGCCGTTACGCTTTTTAATCAGGAAGCAAACGCCGCCGTGATGTTCCGTGCCTGACGCTTTTGTCAGTTCCGCTTCATCCACTACATGGTACGCTTTGCGGTTTGCAGCCATCCAGCGCAAGGCTTCTTTAAAACGCGGCGTTACGCTCTGGATAAACCAGGCGCGAACAATCGCTTCCGGACGGCTCTGGAACAGTGCCTGACATGCATTTTCGCCGTAAACGCGGGTTTCTTCCGCACGCTGACGACGCAACACTTCCGGATCAATAAAACTTTTACCACTGATGCCACCGTGATCGGCCTTTTCCGGCGTCTCATCACCCGGCGCGCGGGAAACCGTGCGCCACGGCGAATCTTCCCACTTGCGGTCACGGGGCTGACTCTGTTTGTCATCGCGGGCGGGGCGACGGCCACCGTCGGCACGAGATTTTCCTGGACGCCCGCCCCCTTTCCCGGTTCGCGGGTTATGGGTACGTTTATCAGAATCATCATCACTGCGGACATACATCACTTTGACCTTGCCGCTTTTACCTTTCATTTCATCGTTCATGCTTTTCTCCACCAGCGCTGCGCGAAGCGCGCAGATTACCCGAAGTGCGCGCGGTTCGCCATGATTTCGTACCAAAGCCTGCGACTATCATACCTATTGAATAAAACAGATTGTTGTCTGGAACATTGCCTTTGATAATATGTAACATATTAGAAACATACCGGCGTCATTGCCGATAAGTCTCCTTACTCATCTCGAGGTTAGTTATGAATACCGTTTGTACCCATTGTCAGGCCATCAATCGCATTCCCGACGATCGGATCGAAGATGCGGCAAAATGCGGACGCTGCGGTCACGACCTGTTTGACGGAGAGGTGATTAATGCGACCGGTGAAACACTCGACAAATTGCTGAAAGACGATCTGCCTGTAGTGATCGACTTCTGGGCGCCGTGGTGCGGCCCCTGCCGTAACTTCGCGCCGATTTTTGAAGATGTTGCGCAAGAGCGTAGCGGTAAAGTGCGTTTTGTAAAAGTGAATACCGAAGCTGAACGTGAATTAAGCAGCCGCTTTGGTATTCGTAGCATTCCGACGATTATGATTTTCAAAAATGGTCAGGTTGTTGACATGCTCAACGGCGCAGTGCCGAAAGCACCGTTCGATAGTTGGTTGAACGAATCTCTTTAATCTTACCGGGGCGCATCTTGTGCCCCGTTTTCTCCTCTGCGACAATGGCGGTTTTTCGACGCCCTCTCTCATGACCGAAAACGCTGTTCTCCAGTTACGCGCCGAACGTATTGCACGCGCAACGCGTCCTTTTCTTGCCCGTGGTAATCGCGTTCGTCGTTGCCAACGCTGCCTTTTGCCAGAGAAACTTTGCCTCTGTTCGACAATCACCCCAACTGAAGCAAAAAGCCGTTTTTGTTTGCTGATGTTCGATACCGAGCCAATGAAGCCCAGCAATACCGGACGTTTAATTGCTGATATCTTGCCGGATACTGTCGCGTTTCAATGGTCGCGCACTGAACCATCGCAAGATTTGCTGGAGCTGGTACAAAACCCGGATTACCAACCAATGGTGGTTTTTCCCGCCTCGTATGCCGGCGGGCAACGGGAAGTCATCTTCTCGCCGCCTTCCGGTAAGCCGCCGCTGTTTATCATGCTCGATGGCACCTGGCCGGAAGCTCGGAAAATGTTTCGTAAAAGTCCGTATCTGGATAATCTTCCCGTCATTTCCGTCGATCTTTCCCGGCTTTCTGCCTATCGCCTGCGTGAAGCCCAGGCCGAAGGCCAATATTGTACTGCCGAAGTAGCCATCGCACTTTTAGATATGGCGGGCGATACCGAAGCAGCAACGGGCTTAGGCGAGCATTTCACTCGTTTTAAAACGCGCTATCTGGCAGGAAAAACGCAACATCTGGGTAGCATCACAGCAGAACAGTTAGAAAGCGTTTAAAATCATTCGGTCACTTCTGCGGGAGACCGGTATGAGTCAGCGAGGACTGGAAGCACTACTGCGACCAAAATCGATAGCGGTAATTGGCGCATCGATGAAACCCAATCGCGCAGGTTACCTGATGATGCGTAACCTGCTGGCGGGAGGCTTTAACGGGCCGGTACTCCCGGTGACGCCAGCCTGGAAAGCGGTGTTGGGTGTGCTGGCCTGGCCGGATATTGCCAGCTTGCCCTTTACACCCGACCTTGCGGTTTTGTGTACCAATGCTAGCCGCAATCTTGCTCTTCTGGAAGAGCTCGGCGAGAAAGGCTGTAAAACCTGCATTATTCTTTCTGCACCAGCATCGCAACACGAAGATCTCCGCGCCTGCGCCCTGCGCCATAACATGCGCCTGCTAGGACCAAACAGTCTGGGTTTACTGGCTCCCTGGCAAGGTCTGAATGCCAGCTTTTCGCCCGTGCCGATTAAACGCGGCAAGCTGGCGTTTATTTCGCAGTCTGCTGCCGTCTCCAACACCATCCTCGACTGGGCGCAACAGCGTGAGATGGGCTTTTCGTATTTTATTGCTCTCGGCGACAGCCTGGATATCGACGTTGACGAATTGCTCGATTATCTGGCGCGCGACAGTAAAACCAGTGCCATCCTGCTCTACCTCGAACAGTTAAGCGACGCGCGACGCTTTGTTTCGGCTGCCCGTAGCGCCTCTCGCAATAAACCGATTCTGGTGATTAAAAGCGGACGTAGCCCAGCGGCTCAACGTCTGTTGAACACCACGGCAGGAATGGATCCGGCGTGGGATGCGGCTATTCAGCGTGCAGGTTTATTACGAGTGCAGGACACTCACGAACTGTTTTCGGCAGTGGAAACCCTTAGCCATATGCGCCCGCTACGTGGCGACCGGCTGATGATAATTAGCAACGGTGCCGCGCCTGCCGCGCTGGCGCTGGATGCCTTATGGTCGCGCAATGGCAAACTGGCAACGCTCAGTGAAGAGATTTGCCAGAAACTGCGCGATGCGCTGCCAGAACATGTTGCTATCTCTAACCCGCTCGATCTGCGCGATGACGCCAGCAGTGAACATTATGTTAAAACGCTGGATATTCTGCTCCACAGCCAGGATTTTGATGCACTGATGGTTATTCATTCGCCCAGCGCCGCAGCGCCCGCAACAGAAAGTGCGCAAGCATTAATTGAAGCGGTAAAACATCATCCCCGCAGCAAGTATGTATCTCTACTGACGAACTGGTGTGGCGAGCACTCCTCGCAAGAGGCACGACGTTTATTCAGCGAAGCCGGACTACCAACCTATCGAACGCCGGAAGGAACCATCACCGCTTTTATGCATATGGTGGAATACCGGCGAAACCAGAAGCAACTACGCGAAACGCCGGCGCTGCCCAGCAATCTGACCTCTAATACCGCAGAAGCGCATATTCTGCTACAGCAAGCCATTGCTGAAGGAGCGACATCACTCGATACCCATGAAGTTCAGCCAATCCTGCAAGCGTACGGCATGAACACGCTCCCCACCTGGATTGCCAGCGATAGCACCGAAGCGGTGCATATTGCTGAACAGATTGGTTATCCGGTGGCGCTGAAGTTGCGCTCGCCGGATATTCCGCATAAATCAGAAGTTCAGGGCGTGATGCTCTATTTGCGTACGGCTAACGAAGTCCAGCAAGCGGCAAACGCTATTTTCGATCGCGTAAAAATGGCCTGGCCGCAGGCGCGGATCCACGGACTGCTGGTGCAAAGTATGGCTAACCGTGCAGGCGCTCAGGAGTTGCGCGTAGTCGTCGAGCACGATCCGGTTTTCGGGCCGTTGATCATGCTTGGTGAAGGCGGTGTGGAATGGCGTCCTGAAGATCAAGCCGTCGTGGCGTTGCCACCGCTGAACATGAACCTGGCTCGCTATCTGGTTATTCAGGGGATCAAAAGTAAAAAGATTCGTGCGCGCAGTGCGCTACGTCCATTGGATGTTGCAGGCTTGAGTCAGCTTCTGGTGCAGGTTTCCAACCTGATTGTCGATTGCCCGGAGATTCAGCGGCTGGATATTCATCCTTTGCTGGCTTCCGGCAATGAATTTACCGCGCTGGATGTCACGCTGGATATCGCGCCGTTTGAAGGCGATAACGAGAGTCGCCTTGCTGTGCGTCCGTATCCGCATCAGCTGGAAGAGTGGGTAGAATTGAAAAACGGTGAACGCTGCTTGTTCCGCCCGATTTTGCCGGAAGATGAGCCACAGCTTCAGCAATTCATTTCGCGAGTCACCAAAGAAGATCTTTATTACCGCTACTTTAGCGAGATCAACGAATTTACCCATGAAGATTTAGCCAACATGACGCAGATCGACTACGATCGAGAAATGGCTTTTGTGGCGGTACGACGTATTGATCAAACAGAAGAGATCCTTGGCGTCACACGAGCGATCTCTGACCCTGATAACATCGATGCCGAATTTGCCGTACTGGTTCGATCGGACCTCAAAGGATTAGGCTTAGGCCGCCGCTTAATGGAAAAGTTGATTACCTATACGCGAGATCACGGACTGCAACGTCTGAATGGTATTACGATGCCAAACAATCGTGGCATGGTGGCGCTGGCCCGCAAGCTCGGGTTTAACGTTGATATCCAGCTCGAAGAGGGGCTCGTTGGGCTTACGCTAAATCTTGCCCAGCGCGAGGAATCATGAGTAAGGTACTGGAAATGTTGACCACTTAATCGGGACTGGTGTTATTATTGCCCGCTTATGTCGTCTGCATTGCACAGAGGACCCTTCAATGAACAGAGAAGAAATGCACTGTGATGTTGTCAAAATTTAAGCGTAATAAACATCAACAACACCTTGCCCAACTACCCAAGATTTCTCAATCAGTTGATGATGTCGATTTCTTTTACGCTCCCGCCGACTTCCGGGAGACGCTGCTGGAAAAAATAGCCAGCGCGAAGCAGCGCATTTGCATCGTTGCCCTGTATCTCGAACAGGATGACGGTGGCAAAGGCATTCTGAACGCGTTGTATGAGGCTAAACGGCAGCGTCCGGAACTGGATGTGCGGGTGCTGGTCGACTGGCATCGTGCACAACGTGGACGCATTGGCGCTGCGGCATCTAACACTAATGCTGACTGGTACTGCCGCATGGCGCAGGAAAATCCGGGCGTAGATGTTCCGGTTTATGGCGTTCCAATCAATACCCGTGAAGCCCTTGGCGTTCTGCACTTTAAAGGCTTTATCATCGACGATAGCGTACTTTATAGCGGTGCCAGCCTGAACGATGTTTATCTGCATCAGCACGATAAATACCGCTACGACCGTTATCATCTGATCCGTAACCGTAAGATGTCAGACATTATGTTTGAATGGGTTACACAGAATATTATGAATGGTCGCGGAGTTAACCGTCTGGATGATGTTAATCGCCCAAAAAGTCCGGAAATCAAGAACGACATTCGCCTGTTCCGCCAGGAACTGCGTGATGCCGCTTATCATTTCCAGGGCGATGCCGATAACGATCAGCTTTCCGTAACGCCGCTAGTGGGGCTGGGGAAATCGAGTCTGTTGAACAAGACCATTTTCCATCTTATGCCTTGTGCCGAGCAGAAACTAACCATCTGTACGCCATACTTCAACCTGCCAGCAATCCTTGTGCGCAATATCATCCAGTTGCTGCGCGAAGGAAAAAAGGTCGAAATTATTGTTGGTGATAAAACCGCGAATGACTTCTACATTCCGGAAGATGAACCTTTCAAGATAATTGGCGCACTGCCTTATCTCTATGAGATCAATCTGCGTCGCTTCCTGAGCCGTTTGCAGTATTACGTTAATACTGACCAGTTAGTGGTTCGGTTATGGAAAGATGACGACAACACCTATCATCTGAAAGGAATGTGGGTTGATGATAAGTGGATGCTGGTAACCGGTAATAACCTGAACCCACGCGCCTGGCGTCTGGATCTGGAAAATGCCATTTTGATCCACGATCCGCAACTGGAACTTGCGCCACAGCGTGAGAAAGAACTGGAGCTGATCCGCGAGCATACCACCATCGTTAAGCACTACCGCGATCTGCAAAGTATTGCCGATTATCCGGTGAAGGTCCGCAAACTTATCCGCCGTTTGCGCCGTATCCGCATCGACCGATTAATTAGTCGCATCCTGTAATCACAACCCCGTCCTGTACGGGGTTTGTTTTTTGGAGGCCCACGTTTTGCGTATTCTTTTTATCTGTTCGCTATTGTTACTTTCTGGATGCAGCCATATGGCTAACGATAGCTGGAGCGGGCAGGATAAAGCTCAACACTTTATCGCCTCGGCGATGCTTTCCGCAGTCGGAAATGAATATGCACAGCATCAGGGGATGAGTCGCGATGGCAGTGCGACTTTCGGGCTGATGTTCTCTGTTGGGCTGGGCGCGTCAAAAGAATTTTGGGATAGCCGCCCCGAGGGGAGCGGCTGGAGCTGGAAAGATTTTGCCTGGGATGTCGCCGGTGCAACTACCGGCTATACCATCTGGCAACTGGCGCATCACTAAAGACGCATTCCCTTCCCTTTGCGATGCAGCATCAAAGAAACCAGAAACGCCACCACGGCCATCAAGGTCACATACCAGAAGAAGGCTGTTTCCATTCCTATTGATTTCAGCGACAACGCTACGTACTCCGCCGAACCACCAAATATAGCATTGGCGACCGCATATGACAGGCCAACGCCTAATGCGCGAACCTGTGCCGGGAACATCTCAGCCTTCAGTATTCCACTGATTGAAGTATAAAAACTCACGATCAGCAGGGCGCACATCACCAGACCAAAAGCGGCATAAGGCGAGGAAACGTTTTGCAATGCTGAGAGAATAGGAACTGTAAAAATGGCTGCCAGAGAACCGAAACATAACATTGAGGTACGGCGACCAATCTTATCCGACAGCGCACCAATGAGTGGTTGAATAAGCATGAATACAAACAATGCGGCAGTCATAATGCCACTCGCCACGTTGGCATGCATTCCCGCAGTATTCACCAGATACTTCTGCATGTAAGTGGTGAAGGTATAGAAACAAAGGGAGCCCGCAGCAGTAAAACCGAGAACCATGATGAATGCACGGCGATTGCGCCATAATCCTTTCAGAGATCCAGCTTCTTTTAAAGCGCGTGTTTCTTGTTGTGAAGTTTCATCCAATTGACGGCGTAACCACAAAGCCACAACGGCTAACACCGCTCCTAACGCAAAGGGAATGCGCCATCCCCACTCGCTGAGTGCAGCGTCTTCCATGGTGTGTTGTAAAACCACGACAACCAGTAGTGCCAACAGTTGTCCGCCGATCAACGTGACATACTGAAATGAGGCATAAAAACCTTTACGACCTTCTACTGCGACTTCACTCATATAGGTGGCGCTGGTGCCATATTCTCCACCTACAGATAATCCCTGGAATAAACGCGCGAGAAGTAACAACGCCGGAGCCCAGGTGCCAATAGTTTCATAGCCTGGCAAACATGCGATAACCAGAGAGCCGAAACACATCATACATACTGATAACAGCATCGATTTCTTGCGGCCATGCTTATCGGCAATTCGACCAAATAACCAGCCGCCTATTGGGCGCATCAAGAATCCTGCTGCAAAAACACCGGCTGTTTGCAGTAGTTGAGTGGTCGTGTTACCAGAAGGGAAGAAGATGTGGGCGAAGTAGAGGGAACAAAACGAGTAGACGTAGAAATCAAACCATTCGACCAGGTTGCCTGAAGAGGCCCCTACAATTGCCCAAATGCGGCGACGAGTATCACTACTTGTCAGTTTGCTGTCTGCCGTTACAGTACTTTCAGCCATGCCATTATGTCTCCTGCCGTAATCCGATGCTTTTGTCGGTCGCTTTTGTTTATTTCTTCTGGTAAAGAAAATGTTATACATTTGTTGCATATCATTATGCAACCTTAACCATGAATTTAGTTAGCAGGAAAATGGTTATTGAGGAGCTTAAGGATAAATTTCTGGTAAGGAGGACACGTATGGAAGTAGGCAAGTTGGGGAAACCGTATCCGTTGCTGAATCTGGCATATGTGGGAGTATAAGACGCGCAGCGTCGCATCAGGCATTTTTTTCTGCGCCAATGCAAAAAGGCCATCCTGACGGATGGCCTTCTGCTTTATCTGATGCCTGGCAGTTCCCTACTCTCGCATGGGGAGACCCCACACTACCATCGGCGCTACGGCGTTTCACTTCTGAGTTCGGCATGGGGTCAGGTGGGACCACCGCGCTACGGCCGCCAGGCAAATTCTGTTT
>Ga0209547_100040_pt1 | contig 37323 bp, 30 predicted proteins | sample UppTromicrDC3115_FD_185843 | JGI IMG/M metagenome (GOLD analysis project Ga0209547, IMG submission 185843) | Upper troposphere microbial communities from Oklahoma, USA - DC3-115 (SPAdes) (version 2) | ecosystem: Environmental > Air > Outdoor Air > Unclassified | place: USA: Oklahoma | collected...
GAAAACATTTTTTGCAAGATCGAGACCAATACGCTTAATATTCATGACGGACACCTCCACCTGGGAACTGAGTACACCTCAGTCTGGCACATTGATGCCGTAAGGCGGGAGGTGTCCATCACATCGGCCTACAATCAGGCACAGACTTCCAGGCATGATAAGACGCGTCAGCGTCGCATCAGGCGATGACCGCACGGATGACCAGCGTTATCCCTTCAATCGCAATCACCTCAACATGCGTACCTGCGCCGAGATCTTCGCTGGCGCTGACCGGCCATGAACTGTCGCCGACGCGCATATGACCGCGTCCGTTGACTAACGGTGATTCCAGCACAAATCGTCTGCCAATCAACTGCTGGCCACGCTGGTTTAAATGGCTGTCGCTGTGCTTTTGTTCGCGTACCCGCCGCGACAACCATTTCCACCATAGCCAGGCAGCGAGCAGCGTCAGGACAGCAAACATCACCCCTTGCCATTCCCACCCCAGCGGCAGCAGCCAGACCACCAGGCCAGTAATCACTGCCGCGACACCGCTCCACAACAGATAACCGTTTCCGCCCAGCATCTCGGCAGCCAGCAATAAACCGCCGAGACTCAGCCAGAAAATATGCGGGTGTACTACCAGCAGCTCGATCATGATTTATTTCGCTCGTTGGCGCTGTCTTTCACCAGTTCGGCAATCCCGGCAATCGACCCCATCAGGCTGCTGGCGTCTAATGGCATCATCACCACTTTGCTGTTACTGGACGAACCGATCTGTTGCAACGCTTCGGTGTATTTCTGCGCCACGAAATAGTTCACCGCCTGAATATCACCGGAGGCGATGGCTTCAGACACCATTTGGGTCGCGCGAGCTTCCGCTTCAGCGGAACGTTCACGCGCTTCAGCCTGTAAAAATGCCGACTGACGTTCGCCTTCCGCTTTCAGGATTTGCGACTGTTTTTCACCTTCGGCTTTGAGGATTTCCGCCTGACGGATCCCTTCCGCCTCAAGGATGTAAGCGCGTTTGGTACGTTCCGCTTTCATCTGCGCGTTCATCGAAGAGATAAGCTCTGCCGGCGGGCGCACGTCGCGAATTTCAATACGGGTGACTTTAATCCCCCACGGGTTGGTGGCTTCATCGACAATATGCAGCAGGCGCGAGTTAATGCTGTCGCGCTGGGAGAGCATTTCGTCCAGTTCCATTGAGCCAAGCACGGTACGGATGTTGGTCATGGTCAGGTTGATGATTGCCAGCTCCAGATTGCTGACTTCATAAGCGGCGCGCGGGGCATCAATCACCTGAATAAAACAGACTGCGTCGATGGTCACGTTGGCGTTATCTTTCGAGATAACTTCCTGGGAAGGGATATCGAGCACTTGCTCCATCATATTGATCTTGCGACCAATGCGATCCATAAACGGCACCACCAGACTTAGCCCCGGTTGTAGCGTTTTGGTATAGCGACCAAAACGTTCTACCGTCCACTGATAGCCCTGCGGCACGATTTTGACGCCTGCGCCGACAATCACCAGCGCGACAAAAATGAGAATCGGGATAAAGATAAGCATCGGAAAAACCTCCTGTTGTACCGTCCATAATGAGCAAAGTTGCTGCTTGATTAAACAAATTATACCTGATTACTGAAAGGGAGTTCCCCCTTATTCTTGTGGAGGATAAACTGTTTTTATTAAAAATGAGATAAAGGGAACAGCGATGCAGGAAAATAGTCCTTTGCTTCAGCTACAAAACGTAGGATATCTGGCGGGTGATGCGAAGATTCTTAATAACATCAGTTTTTCGCTGCGTGCTGGCGAATTTAAGTTAATTACCGGTCCTTCCGGTTGTGGCAAAAGTACGCTGCTGAAAATTGTTGCTTCATTAATCAGCCCAACCAGCGGAGCATTACTGTTTGAAGGTGAGGATGTCAGCACACTGAAGCCAGAAATCTACCGCCAGCAAGTCTCTTACTGCGCCCAGACGCCGACGCTGTTTGGTGATACGGTCTACGATAACCTGATTTTTCCCTGGCAGATCCGTAACCAGCAGCCTGACCCGGCCATTTTTCTCGATTTTCTCGAACGCTTCGCTTTGCCGGACAGCATTTTGACGAAGAATATTGCCGAGCTATCTGGTGGTGAAAAACAACGCATCTCATTGATTCGTAACCTGCAATTTATGCCGAAGGTTTTATTGCTGGATGAAATAACCAGTGCACTGGATGAAAGTAATAAACATAACGTTAATGAGATGATCCACCGTTATGTGCGCGAGCAAAATATTGCCGTGCTGTGGGTGACACACGATAAAGACGAAATTAATCATGCGGATAAAGTGATTACACTGCAACCGCATGCCGGAGAAATGCAGGAAGCACGCTATGAACTCGCATAATATTACTAACGAATCATTAGCACTGGCATTAATGCTGGTGGTGGTGGCAATCTTAATTAGCCATAAAGAAAAACTGGCGCTGGAGAAAGATATTCTCTGGAGCGTCGGGCGCGCGATAATTCAGCTGATTATTGTCGGCTATGTGCTGAAGTATATTTTCAGCGTGGATGATGCCAGCCTGACATTATTGATGGTGTTATTTATCTGCTTTAATGCGGCGTGGAACGCGCAAAAACGCAGTAAATATATTGCTAAAGCCTTTATCTCGTCGTTTATTGCCATTACGGTGGGGGCGGGAATTACGCTGGCGGTGCTGATTCTCTCAGGGTCGATTGAGTTTATCCCGATGCAGGTGATCCCTATCGCCGGGATGATAGCCGGTAACGCCATGGTAGCGGTGGGGTTGTGTTACAACAATTTAGGGCAACGGGTCATTAGCGAACAGCAACAGATTCAGGAGAAACTGAGCCTTGGCGCGACGCCGAAACAGGCTTCAGCGATATTGATTCGCGACAGTATTCGCGCGGCTTTAATTCCGACGGTCGATTCAGCAAAAACGGTTGGCTTAGTGAGTTTACCAGGAATGATGTCCGGGCTGATATTTGCCGGGATTGATCCGGTGAAGGCGATTAAATATCAGATTATGGTGACGTTTATGTTGCTCTCAACCGCCAGCTTGTCGACCATTATTGCCTGCTATTTAACCTATCGTAAGTTTTACAATTCGCGCCACCAGTTGGTGGTGACGCAATTGAAGAAGAAATGATGCGATGCCGGATGCGCAGCATCGCATCCGGCGTTGTGGTTCATGTGCCGATCAACGAATATCAATACAACAATGCATACAGCTGGCGGCGATACTTCGACGCCAGCGCATCACCCGTACCCAGCGCAGCGAGGATCTCCTGGAACGTTTTACGTGTCTGACCGTCTGCGGCGGTGAGATCTTTACGCAGATGCCCAAACAGTAACTCCAACGCCTCTTCATTGCGCCCAACCTGGTGCAGTTGCAGAGCCAGTTGCGTCGCCAGTGCGGCATCTTCTGGATTCTCCGCCACCTGCTGTTGCAACTGTTGAATTTCCGGCGTATCAGCCGCCTGCTTCAGCAGTTCGATTTGCGCCACCAGCCCCTGGTAGCGGGTGTCCTGATCCTGCAACGGAATGGTTTTCAGCACCGCTTCTGCATCTTCAGAACGGTTCAGCGCAATCAGCGTTTCTGCCAGCAGCAGGCCGATCTCCCCGTTCTGATTCGACAACTGCCAGGCGTCTTTCAGCAATGGCAGGGCGTCGGTGTAATTGCCTTCCTGCATCAGCTGCATCGCCTGCTGCGCTTTCAGCTCTTCTTCGCGCGGCAGCACTTTATCCAGCAGGGCGCGGATCGCCTCTTCCGGTTGCGGCCCCTGGAAGCCGTCTACCGGTTGCCCGTTCTGGAACAGATAAACGGTCGGAATCGCGCGCAAACCAAACTGGGCGGCAATCATCTGCTCCACGTCGCAGTCCAGCTTCGCCAGAATAAATTGCCCGTTGTACTGCGCCGCGAGGCTTTCTAGGATCGGGGTTAACTGCAAACAGTGCTGGCTACGTTCAGACCAAAAATAGAACAGTACCGGAGTGGTCATCGACTGTTCAAGAACCTGTTGCAGGTTAGATTCGTTAATGTTGACAATATTTTCTACGGACATGGAGTCGCTCTCTGTTGTCGATATTTTCTTTGACATGGGGGCTTAAGCGCGCGCTTCAACTCACCCCTGCAATATTTTGTCCATCACGCGCCCCGGCAGCAGGCGCTTAAGCACCATTACTGCCCAGGTCACCAGCGTTACCGGATAGCGCATCTTCGGCTTCTCGCTAATAAAAGCATGGCGTACTTTGGCGACCACCGCTTCCGGTCCCAACGTAAAGCGGGCAGCAATGCCGGGGTTTTCGACCGGTTTATCACTTTGCGTCTGGTTGACGTTGTCGGTAAAGCGAGTACGAATGGGCCCCGGCTCAATCAGGCTGACTTTAATTCCGCTGTGGCGCAGCTCCATGCGCAGCGCGTCTGACCACGCCTCCAGCGCATATTTACTGGCCGCATAAGCGCCGCGACCCGGTGTGGAGATTAATCCCATCACCGATGAGGTCATCACAATACGCCCTTCACCGTGCGGCAACATAGCGGGTAACAGGCGCATGGTGAGCTGATGCGCGCCGAAAAAGTTGGCGGAAAACTGCTGTTCCATCTGCGCACGGCTGATGGTGGAAAGGGGGCCATACATGCCGAATCCGGCATTGTTAAAGATCCCATACAGACAATTATCGGTCAGGGCGATCACTTCGTCGGCAGCGCGATCAACACTTTCTGGCGAATCCAAATCGATCAACACGCCGGTGAATCCCATGCTGTTCATGCGCTCAACATCATCCGGCTTCCGGCAACCTGCCAGCACATGAAAACCCTGGCGTTTTAATTCGAGCGCGCTTTCCAGGCCAATTCCACTGGAACATCCGGTAATTAAGACCGATTTTTGCATAACTTTACCTGTCAGGATCTCCGTTGCTTTATGAGTCATGATTTACTAAAGGCTGCAACTGCTTTGCCATCCAGTCGGCAATAAACGGCTGGGCGTCGCGGTTGGGATGAATACCGTCATCCTGCATCCATTGTGGCTTGAGGTAGACCTCTTCCATAAAAAAAGGCAGCAGCGGAACATCAAACTCTTTCGCGAGTTTGGGGTAAATGGCGCTAAAGGCTTCATTATAACGGCGACCATAGTTTGCAGGCAGACGTATTTGCATTAACAATGGTTCAGCGTTGGCGGCTTTGACATCCTGCAAAATCTGGCGCAGCGTCTGCTCCGTTTGCTGCGGCTGAAAACCACGCAAACCGTCATTGCCGCCCAGTTCAACCAGCACCCAGCGCGGCTGATGCTGCTTCAGCAGAGCCGGAAGGCGCGCCAGCCCTTGTTGCGAGGTGTCGCCGCTGATGCTGGCATTGACTACCGACGTTTTACTCTGCCACTTATCATTCAACAAGGCAGGCCAGGCCGCGCTGGCAGACATTCGATACCCGGCGCTCAGGCTATCACCCAGAATCAATAACGTGTCCGCTGCGGCGGCACGGAAGGTTAACAGAACCAGGAACAGGAAGGGCAAATGCCAGCGGAAAACATTGTTGAAGTTCATCATCTTAAGAAGTCCGTCGGTCAGGGGGAGCATGAACTCTCCATCCTCACCGGAGTTGAGCTGGTTGTCAAACGTGGCGAGACCATCGCACTGGTGGGCGAGTCGGGATCGGGTAAGTCAACCTTGCTGGCGATCCTCGCCGGGCTGGATGACGGCAGCAGTGGCGAAGTGAATCTGGTGGGACAACCGCTACATAATATGGACGAAGAAGCGCGGGCAAAGTTACGCGCGAAGCACGTCGGTTTTGTTTTTCAGTCATTTATGTTAATCCCTACTCTTAATGCGCTGGAAAACGTCGAACTTCCGGCGCTGCTGCGCGGTGAGAGTAGCGTGGAAAGTCGTAACGGAGCGAAAGCGTTGCTCGAACAGTTAGGGCTGGGTAAACGTCTTGATCATCTTCCGGCACAGCTTTCCGGCGGTGAACAGCAACGAGTGGCGCTGGCACGAGCCTTTAACGGTCGACCTGATGTGCTGTTTGCCGACGAACCCACCGGCAACCTTGACCGCCAGACGGGCGATAAAATTGCCGACCTGCTGTTTTCCCTCAACCGTGAACATGGCACCACGTTGATTATGGTGACCCACGACCTGCAACTGGCGGCACGCTGCGACCGCTGCTTACGGCTGGTGAACGGGCAGTTGCAGGAGGAAGCATGATTGCACGTTGGTTCTGGCGCGAATGGCGCTCGCCGTCGCTATTAATTGTCTGGCTGGCGCTAAGCCTGGCGGTGGCCTGCGTGCTGGCGCTGGGCAATATCAGCGATCGTATGGAGAAGGGCTTAAGCCAGCAAAGCCGGGAGTTTATGGCGGGCGATCGGGCGTTGCGCAGTTCACGCGAAGTGCCGCAAGCGTGGCTGGAGGAAGCGCAAAAGCGCGGCCTGAAAGTCGGCAAGCAGCTGACTTTCGCCACCATGACATTTGCAGGCGATACACCGCAGCTGGCGAACGTCAAAGCGGTGGATGATATCTACCCGATGTATGGCGATCTGCAAACTAATCCCCCTGGCCTGAAACCGCAGGCGGGCAGCGTATTGCTGGCCCCACGCCTGATGGCACTGCTTAACCTGAAAACGGGCGACACCATTGACGTGGGCGATGCCACCTTGCGGATTGCCGGAGAAGTGATTCAGGAACCGGATTCCGGTTTTAACCCCTTCCAGATGGCTCCGCGTCTGATGATGAATCTGGCGGATGTCGATAAAACCGGAGCTGTGCAGCCGGGGAGTCGGGTCACCTGGAGCTATAAATTCGGCGGCAACGAGAACCAGCTCGATGGCTATGAGAAATGGCTGTTACCTCAGCTTAAACCCGAACAACGCTGGTACGGTCTGGAACAGGACGAAGGTGCGCTGGGGCGTTCGATGGAACGCTCGCAACAGTTCCTGCTGCTTTCGGCGCTGCTGACCTTGCTGCTGGCGGTGGCGGCGGTGGCGGTGGCGATGAATCATTACTGTCGCAGTCGCTACGACCTGGTGGCGATCCTCAAAACGCTGGGGGCAGGGCGAGCGCAACTGCGTAAGCTGATTGTCGGCCAGTGGTTAATGGTGCTGGTGCTTTCAGCCGTTACCGGTGGCGCGATAGGCCTGTTGTTCGAAAACGTGTTGATGGTACTGCTCAAGCCGGTTCTGCCTGCTGCATTACCGCCAGCCAGCCTCTGGCCGTGGCTGTGGGCGCTCGGCACCATGACGGTCATCTCGCTGCTGGTGGGGCTACGACCGTACCGCCTGTTGCTGGCAACGCAGCCTTTACGCGTATTACGTAATGATGTGGTAGCGAACGTCTGGCCGCTGAAGTTTTATCTGCCGATTGTCAGTGTGGTGGTTGTGCTGCTGCTCGCCGAACTGATGGGCGGCAGTATGCTGCTCTGGGCGGTGCTGGCGGGCGCGGTAGTACTGGCATTGCTGTGCGGTGTGCTGGGCTGGATGTTGCTTAATGTACTTCGCCGCCTGACGCTGAAATCGCTACCTTTGCGTCTGGCGGTCAGCCGCCTGTTACGCCAGCCGTGGGCGACGTTAAGCCAGCTTTCGGCCTTTTCGCTCTCCTTTATGCTGCTGGCACTGCTGCTGGTGTTGCGTGGCGATTTGCTCGACCGCTGGCAACAGCAGTTACCGCCAGAAAGCCCGAACTACTTTTTAATCAACATCGCAACAGAACAGGTTACACCGCTAAAAGCGTTCCTTGCGGAACATCAGATAGTCCCGGAATCGTTTTATCCGGTGGTGCGGGCGCGGTTGACGGCGATTAACGATAAGCCGACAGAAGGCAATGAAGATGAGGCGCTTAACCGCGAACTGAATCTTACCTGGCAAAATACGCGGCCCGATCATAATCCGATTGTCGCCGGTAACTGGCCGCCAAAAGCCGATGAAGTGTCGATGGAAGAGGGGCTGGCGAAACGCTTAAACGTTACCCTTGGCGATACCGTCACCTTTATGGGCGATACCCAGGAGTTCCGCGCTAAAGTGAGTAGCCTGCGCAAAGTGGACTGGGAAAGTCTGCGGCCTAATTTCTATTTTATTTTCCCGGAAGGGGCATTAGACGGGCAGCCGCAGAGCTGGCTAACCAGTTTCCGCTGGGAGAACGACAACGGCATGTTGACGCAACTCAACCGCAAGTTCCCGACCATTAGCCTGTTAGACATTGGCGCGATTTTAAAACAGGTCGGTCAGGTGCTGGAGCAGGTAAGTCGGGCGCTGGAAGTGATGGTGGTGCTGGTCACCGCCTGCGGTATGTTGCTGTTGCTGGCACAGGTGCAGGTGGGAATGCGTCAGCGTCATCAGGAGCTGGTGGTGTGGCGCACTCTCGGTGCGGGCAAAAAACTGCTGCGCACCACGTTGTGGTGTGAGTTCGCCATGCTTGGGTTTGTTTCTGGCCTGGTGGCCGCAATTGGTGCGGAAACGGCGCTGGCAGTGTTGCAGGCGAAAGTGTTTGATTTCCCGTGGAAGCCAGACTGGCGATTGTGGATTGTTCTGCCGTGCTGCGGTGCGCTGCTGCTGTCGCTTTTCGGCGGCTGGCTGGGCGCGCGACTGGTTGAGGGTAAGGCGCTGTTCAGGCAGTTTGCGGGGTGATGACAGGCGTAGCGCATCCGGCATGAATAGTGCGCCCTTTGGCAACAATCTGAAACCGACTGTCATGCCGGTTTTGTTAAAGGCCGAAGGTGGTAAACCTTCGGCCTTAGCTACGTTTCCTCAGTTATTCAATAAACTGGCGGATCAGTTCCAGCAGCGCGATCAGCGCCTTAAGAACGATGAGAACTTTATCGAGAAAAGTTTTCATCCGTTGCTCCCTTAAGGGAGAAAGACAATCACAGCTTACCCTTACGTTGCCTGTAACTATGATTTTCCTTCATGTGCTAGATGAGGACTGCCTCTCTCCAAATCAGAGCACCAGAATCAGCACCACCTGTATCCTGACCAGGACTTAAAAGTACTTTTCCGTACTGCGGTAATCCCTTGAGGCAGTATCATTACTAGCGTCGGGATTGTATCGCCGACATAGCTGTTTGAATATGTAGGTATCCTGACTTATAATTCACTTGCTAGATGAGGACTGTTTCATCTCTGCCCAGAACCACCAACTCTTGGGCGGAAAAATAAAAAAACCGACTGTCATGTCGGTTTTTTTATACCTGTATTCTGTTGCAATCATTCTGTTCTCACGACAATCACCGTTTCAGAATATCCCACATTACCGCGCCTTAACCCACTCCATCACTTCAGCCCACTCACCGCGAAAGACAACCTTTTCCGCTTTCTTCTCAAGCTGATAGCGATACATCGGGTCGTAATACTCTTCAAGTAACGGCACCAGCCAGGCCATATGACCGTCGGTGCTGCCGGTTGCGAGTTGCGTTGCCAGCGCCGTATCCAGTCGGGCAGCCAGTTCGTTATATCGTTGTAGCCCCAGCCGACGCTTAATCCCCGAAAGTCCGTGATGCAGGTATTCGCAATACTCTTGCCAGCCCTGTTCGTCGCCGTACGCGTGGGTAAAATCATGATGCATACGCAAGAAATATTCTTCGTTCAGACGTTCAAGACGGATCTCAAACGGATCTTCTACCACCGCAATCGCCGCCTGGGTCATTCGCTCGCGCAGACATTCCGGCAGGTGATTCGAACCGATCATCCGGCTTTCATCTTCCAGCACCCACAGGCGCAGATCCTGACGGGCGTCGGTTTTTAGCATTTCGGCAGCCAGTAGGTTTTCAAAACTCGCCTGGCTAAGTTGCGGCTGTAATGTGCGACCAAAAGCAGAGCCGCGATGACGCGCCAGCCCTTCCAAATCGACACCGTTCGGCTGTTGCTGCACTAACAGCGTTTTACCACTGCCGGTACAACCGCCAATCAGTACTATCGGTTTTTGTGACAGTTCAATGGTCGCCTGAATCGCGGCCTGGCGCAGTGCCTTATAACCGCCTTCCACCAGCGGATAATCAATTCCCGCTTCATGCAACCAGCGTTGCACAATATGTGAACGTTGACCGCCACGGGCGCAGCAGAGAATACCTTGCGGATTTTGCAGGCACGCAGCCCGCCAGGCATCCATGCGCTGCTGACGAATTTCACCCGCCACCAGTTTATGCCCCAGCGACAGCGCCGCGTCTGACCCTTGCTGTTTATAGCAGGTGCCAACGGCGGCGCGTTCATCGTTATTCATTAACGGCAGGTTGATAGCGGCGGGCATTGCGCCTTGCTCAAACTCGATGGGGGCGCGAACATCAATAATGGGCGTATCAGCAATCAGCAGGGCACGATAGTCCTGTTCCGTGTATCTCTCTTGCATAGTTAAAAGTGAACCTCAAATCAGCTTGCGCGCTATTTTACGCGCCAACGCGCGAGGAAACTTGATTTTTAACTGTGTGAGTTGCCGAAAATTTCTAAAAATCCGCTGATTTCTGGTCTGCGCTGGGTAAACAAGGTCACAATATCTTCTACCGCTTTGCCGCTACCAAATTTGCGCCATGCCAGACTCAATGGCGAAGGAGGGCGCATCGTTGGGATGACCCGGCTGACCAGTTGTTGATTATCGATCATTGACTGGCAAAGTGATTTTGGCAAAAAACCGATACCAACGCCCGCCAGATGGGCAGCGATTTTCGTCTCCATGTCAGGAACGAGAATCTCTTTTTGCCCCGGCAATCGCCAGGCGACTCGCTTGGTTAAGGTGCGGGCGCTGTCTTCAATATTGACCGCCGGAAAGCGCCGTAACTGCGCTTCTGTGAGCGGCTCTTCAACGTTCGCCAGCGGATGATCTGCCGCCATGACAAAGCGCCATTGCACCGAACCTAAAGGATCAAGGCTAAAAGTATTTGCCAGTGCCTCGGTTCCCGTGACACCGATAGCCAGTGAAAAACCTTCGTACAATAGTGAGTCCCAGACGCCCATATAGATTTGTCTGGAGATGTGAAACTGGGTAAAGGGGTAACGTTCGTTCAGCCACGCCAGCAGTTGGGCGACGGCCTGGGAGTTGTAGAGCAGGTTGTTGATGACGATGTTTACCTGGCGTTCTACGCCATCATTCACCTGTTGCAGCTCGCTGGGCATACTTTCCAGCCAGCTCAGCCAGTCTCTGGCCTGACAAAGCAGATGCTCGCCAGCCGCTGTCAATGTCACGCTGCGAGTGGTACGGAAAAACAGCGCCACCCCGGTATTTTCTTCCAGAAGTTTAATGCGATAACTGATGGTCGCCGTGGTTTTACATAATCGTTCTGCCGCTTTTGAAAAACTTCCTGTTTCAGCAACCGCAATGAAAGTACGCAAGGTTTCTGGATCGAACATCTTCAGGTATCCCCTTTTTAAATCAGCGAGTTGCGTGATTTTCTGTCCTTTGATTTACCTGTATTTTTACATGATAACCCTGCGTGATTTGTGGGCTAAATCTAGTTTTGGAAAAATATTCCAACTTTTGTGTTGATGTTGTTCTCTTAAGGTTTTAGATTGCCTGTTATTGAAACCAAGCTGACCGGTCGGCGCTGGTTGAACGGAATTATGTTACAAGGACAAAAAGATGAAACTTCAGGTATTACCGTTAAGTCAGGAAGCCTTCAGTGCTTATGGCGACGTAATCGAAACGCAGCAACGGGATTTTTTCCATATTAACAATGGACTGGTGGAGCGTTATCACGATTTGGCGCTGGTTGAGATTCTTGAGCAAGACCGTACGCTTATCAGCATTAACCGCGCGCAACCGGCGAATCTGCCGCTGACCATTCATGAACTTGAGCGTCATCCGCTGGGCTCTCAGGCGTTTATCCCGATGAAAGGCGAAGCGTTTGTGGTGGTCGTGGCGTTAGGCGATGAAACTCCAGATCTGTCAACGCTGCGGGCGTTTATCACCAACGGTGAGCAGGGCGTGAATTACCATCGTAATGTCTGGCATCACCCGCTTTTCGCCTGGCAGCGAGTCACTGATTTTCTGACCATCGATCGCGGCGGCAGCGACAACTGTGATGTTGAAAGTATTCCTGAACAGGAACTCTGTTTTGCGTGACGGCTGAAACCGACTTGCATAAGATAAACGAATTGTTCATTGTTTATGCTCACTTGTAGGTCGGAGTTAACGTAGGTATGACGGAAGTTAGACGGCGCGGCAGGCCAGGACAGGCGGAGCCTGTGGCACAGAAGGGCGCACAGGCGTTAGAGCGGGGAATTGCGATTCTGCAATATCTGGAAAAAAGTGGGGGAAGTTCGTCGGTTAGCGATATTTCTCTCAATCTGGATTTGCCGCTCTCCACGACCTTTCGCCTGCTGAAGGTTTTACAGGCTGCAGATTTTGTCTACCAGGACAGTCAGTTAGGCTGGTGGCATATAGGATTAGGTGTCTTTAACGTCGGAGCGGCGTACATCCATAACCGCGATGTCCTCTCCGTCGCCGGACCGTTTATGCGCCGCCTGATGTTGCTTTCCGGCGAGACGGTCAATGTCGCGATTCGTAACGGCAATGAAGCGGTATTAATTGGTCAGTTAGAGTGTAAATCGATGGTCAGGATGTGTGCGCCGCTGGGCAGTCGTCTGCCGTTACATGCTTCCGGCGCAGGCAAGGCGCTGCTTTATCCGCTGGCGGAAGAGGAGCTGATGAGCATCATCCTGCAAACCGGTTTGCAGCAGTTTACGCCAACTACGCTTGTGGATATGCCCACCTTGCTGAAGGATCTGGAACAAGCGCGTGAACTGGGCTATACCGTAGATAAAGAAGAGCATGTTGTTGGCCTGAATTGCATAGCTTCAGCAATTTATGATGATGTGGGTAGTGTTGTTGCTGCTATCTCCATCTCCGGGCCTTCATCAAGACTGACAGAAGATCGTTTTGTCAGTCAGGGTGAGCTGGTAAGAGACACCGCCCGCGATATCAGCACGGCGTTGGGACTGAAAGCACATCCATAGTGTCTGTCGCATCCCGCTCTGCGGAGCGGGTTTTTTTGACAAAATTTGAAAGTTGGAAAATTTTTCCAATTAATAGAGGTAGGAATAAAATGGCAAAAATGAGAGCCGTTGACGCGGCAATGTATGTGCTGGAGAAAGAAGGTATCACCACCGCCTTCGGCGTTCCGGGAGCAGCAATCAATCCTTTCTACTCAGCGATGCGTAAGCACGGCGGTATTCGTCACATTCTGGCGCGTCACGTGGAAGGTGCGTCGCACATGGCGGAAGGCTACACCCGCGCAACGGCAGGGAATATCGGCGTATGTCTGGGAACCTCGGGACCAGCAGGCACTGACATGATCACTGCGCTCTATTCCGCTTCTGCTGATTCCATTCCTATTTTGTGCATTACCGGTCAGGCTCCGCGCGCCCGTCTGCATAAAGAAGATTTCCAGGCCGTTGATATTGAAGCAATTGCTAAACCGGTCAGTAAAATGGCGGTTACAGTACGTGAAGCGGCGCTGGTGCCTCGTGTGCTGCAACAGGCATTTCACCTGATGCGTTCTGGTCGTCCGGGGCCGGTACTGGTGGATTTACCGTTCGACGTACAGGTTGCGGAAATCGAGTTTGATCCTGACATGTACGAACCGCTGCCGGTCTACAAACCTGCTGCCAGCCGTATGCAGATCGAAAAAGCTGTAGAAATGTTAATTCAGGCCGAACGTCCGGTGATTGTTGCCGGGGGCGGGGTTATCAACGCCGATGCTGCCGCGCTGTTACAACAGTTTGCCGAACTGACCAGCGTTCCGGTGATCCCAACGCTGATGGGCTGGGGCTGTATCCCGGACGATCATGAACTGATGGCCGGGATGGTGGGTCTGCAAACCGCGCATCGTTACGGCAACGCAACGTTGCTGGCGTCCGACATGGTGTTTGGTATCGGTAACCGTTTTGCCAACCGTCATACCGGTTCGGTAGAGAAATACACCGAAGGGCGCAAAATCGTTCATATCGATATTGAGCCGACGCAAATTGGCCGCGTACTGTGCCCGGATCTGGGTATTGTCTCCGACGCCAAAGCGGCACTGACGCTGCTGGTTGAAGTGGCGCAGGAGATGCAAAAAGCCGGTCGTCTGCCGTGCCGTAAAGAGTGGGTCGCCGACTGCCAGCAACGCAAACGTACTTTGCTGCGTAAAACTCACTTCGACAACGTGCCGGTGAAACCGCAGCGCGTGTATGAAGAGATGAACAAAGCCTTTGGTCGCGATGTTTGCTATGTCACTACCATCGGCCTGTCACAAATTGCTGCGGCGCAAATGCTGCATGTCTTTAAAGACCGTCACTGGATCAACTGTGGTCAGGCAGGCCCGCTGGGCTGGACCATTCCGGCGGCGCTGGGTGTGTGTGCTGCTGATCCAGAGCGTAATGTGGTGGCGATTTCCGGTGACTTCGACTTCCAGTTCCTGATTGAAGAATTAGCCGTTGGCGCCCAGTTCAACATTCCGTACATCCATGTGCTGGTCAATAACGCCTATCTCGGCCTGATTCGTCAGTCGCAGCGCGCATTTGATATGGATTACTGCGTACAGCTCGCGTTTGAAAATATTAACTCCAGTGATGTGAACGGTTACGGCGTTGACCACGTGAAAGTGGCGGAAGGTTTAGGCTGTAAAGCGATTCGCGTTTTCAAACCGGAAGATATTGCTCCGGCCTTTGAACAAGCGAAAGTCTTAATGAATCAGTACCGTGTCCCGGTGGTGGTAGAAATTATGCTGGAGCGAGTAACCAATATTTCTATGGGTAGCGAACTGGATAACGTCATGGAATTTGAAGATATCGCCGATAACGCAGTGGACGCGCCGACTGAAACCTGCTTCATGCACTATGAATAAGGGAGATAAATAATGTTACGTTTCTCTGCTAATTTATCGATGTTATTTGGCGAATATGATTTTCTCGCCCGTTTTGAGAAAGCCGCGCAGTGTGGTTTTCGCGGCGTTGAATTTATGTTTCCTTATGACTACGACATTGAAGAATTAAAACAGGTGCTGGCGAGTAATAAACTCGAGCATACGCTGCATAATTTACCTGCGGGTGACTGGGCGGCGGGCGAGCGGGGTATTGCCTGTATTCCTGGCCGTGAAGAAGAGTTTCGTGATGGCGTAGCAGCGGCGATTCGTTATGCTCGTGCGCTGGGTAATAAAAAAATCAACTGTCTGGTCGGTAAAACTCCGGCGGGTTTCAGCAGTGAACAGATTCACGCAACGCTTGTGGAAAACCTGCGTTATGCCGCGAATATGTTGATGAAAGAAGATATTTTATTACTGATTGAGCCTATCAACCATTTTGATATTCCTGGTTTCCATCTCACCGGAACTCAGCAGGCGTTGAAACTGATTGACGATGTAGGCTGCTGCAATTTGAAAATTCAGTATGACATTTATCACATGCAGCGGATGGAAGGTGAATTAACCAACACCATGATCCAATGGGCCGATAAAATTGGACATCTGCAAATCGCCGATAATCCACATCGTGGCGAACCGGGAACCGGAGAAATTAATTATGATTATCTCTTTAAGATAATTGAAAATTCTGACTACAACGGTTGGGTTGGCTGTGAATATAAACCCCAAACCACCACGGAAGCCGGTTTAGGCTGGATGAAACCGTACCGTTAAAACGTAACGCTGTTCAGACAATGCTTTTTTAGGCCGCTACGTCGGCAGGGGATCGTGTTGTCTGCATTCAGGAATACCGATATTTAAAAGAGGTTAATTATGAAACTGGGATTTATTGGCTTAGGCATTATGGGTACTCCGATGGCCATTAATCTGGCGCGTGCCGGTCATCAACTGCATGTCACAACCATCGGTCCGGTGGCTGACGAATTACTGTCTCTCGGTGCCGTCGGTGTTGAAACTGCGCGCAAGGTAACAGAAGCGTCAGACATCATTTTTATTATGGTGCCGGATACGCCGCACGTTGAAGAAGTGCTGTTTGGTGAAAATGGTTGTACCAAAGCCTCGCTGAAGGGCAAAACCATTGTTGATATGAGTTCCATTTCACCGATTGAAACTAAACGTTTCGCCCGTCAGGTGAATGAACTGGGCGGCGATTATCTCGACGCGCCAGTCTCCGGCGGCGAAATCGGCGCCCGTGAAGGGACATTGTCAATTATGGTTGGCGGTGACGAAGCGGTATTTGAACGTGTTAAACCGCTGTTTGAACTGCTCGGTAAAAATATCACCCTCGTGGGCGGTAACGGCGACGGTCAGACCTGTAAAGTAGCAAACCAGATTATCGTGGCGCTCAATATTGAAGCGGTTTCTGAAGCTCTGCTGTTTGCTTCAAAAGCCGGTGCCGATCCGGTGCGTGTGCGCCAGGCGCTGATGGGCGGCTTTGCTTCCTCGCGCATTCTGGAAGTTCACGGTGAGCGCATGATTAAACGTACCTTTAATCCGGGCTTCAAAATTGCTCTGCACCAGAAAGATCTCAACCTGGCGCTGCAAAGTGCGAAAGCACTGGCGCTGAATCTGCCAAACACCGCAACCTGCCAGGAGTTATTTAATACCTGTGCGGCAAACGGCGGCAGCCAGTTGGATCACTCTGCGTTAGTGCAGGCGCTGGAGTTAATGGCGAATCATAAACTCGCCTGATAAAAAGGCATCGTTGCCGATGAAGCCTCGATGCCTGCAATAAAAATGGCCGATATCAAATAATTGATTCGGCCAGCAGTAAAAAAAGAAAGCAGCCAACGACGTTGCTTCAGTATTAAAAAAACTATTTTTTATTTTATTAGTTCCTCATAGCTAGATTAAAACAGCGTTATTCGATACGTGAAATTAAGAGGGATTTATGGAACATCAGAGAAAACTATTCCAGCAACGCGGATATAGCGAAGATTTATTACCGAAAATGCAAAATCAACGTACCTGGAAAACATTTAACTACTTTACCTTATGGATGGGTTCGGTTCATAACGTTCCCAATTATGTAATGGTCGGCGGCTTTTTTATTCTCGGCTTGTCTACCTTTAGTATTATGCTGGCAATTATCCTTAGCGCCTTTTTTATTGCTGCGGTAATGGTATTAAACGGTGCTGCGGGCAGTAAATACGGCGTACCTTTTGCCATGATCCTGCGAGCTTCGTATGGTGTGCGTGGCGCACTGTTTCCCGGACTATTAAGAGGCGGGATTGCTGCCATTATGTGGTTTGGTTTGCAGTGTTATGCCGGATCGCTGGCGTTTTTGATTCTGATTGGCAAAATCTGGCCGGGATTTTTAACTCTCGGTGGTGATTTCACTCTGTTAGGGCTTTCGCTGCCCGGCTTGATTACCTTCTTGCTCTTCTGGCTGGTGAACGTCGGTATCGGCTTCGGTGGCGGCAAAGTATTAAATAAATTCACCGCTATTCTTAACCCGTGCATCTATATCGTTTTCGGCGGCATGGCGATTTGGGCGATTTCGCTGGTAGGGATTGGTCCAATCCTCGACTACATCCCGAGCGGTATTCAGAAAGCAGAAAATAGTGGCTTCCTGTTCCTGGTGGTGATTAACGCGGTGGTTGCGGTATGGGCGGCACCAGCAGTTAGCGCATCCGACTTTACGCAAAACGCCCACTCGTTTCGTGAGCAGGCGCTGGGGCAAACGCTGGGTTTAGTGGTTGCTTATATCCTGTTTGCGGTCGCTGGGGTGAGTATTATTGCCGGAGCCAGTATTCATTACGGCGCGGATACCTGGAACGTGCTGGATATTGTTCAGCGTTGGGACAGCCTGTTTGCCTCGTTCTTTGCGGTACTGGTTATTCTGATGACGACCATTTCCACGAACGCCACCGGTAATATTATTCCGGCCGGTTATCAGATTGCCGCTATTGCACCGACGAAACTGACCTATAAAAACGGCGTACTGATTGCCAGTATTATCAGCCTGCTGATCTGCCCGTGGAAATTAATGGAGAATCAGGACAGTATTTATCTGTTCCTCGATATTATCGGTGGGATGCTGGGTCCAGTAATTGGCGTGATGATGGCGCATTATTTTGTGGTCATGCGCGGGCAAATCAATCTCGATGAGCTGTACACCGCAGCAGGTGATTTTAAATATTACGATAACGGTTTTAACCTCACTGCATTCTCAGTAACTCTGGTGGCGGTTATTTTATCTCTCGGCGGTAAATTTATTCCGGTCATGGAACCGTTATCGCGTGTTTCATGGTTTGTTGGCGTTATCGTCGCCTTTGCGGCCTACGCCTTATTAAAGAAACGCACAGCAGTAGAAAAAACAGGAGAGCAAAAAGTCACAGGTTAATTAATCCCGATATTGAACATTGAGTTAAAAAACAATCTGTATTTTACAAGGAGTTTGTTATGTCTTTTGATTTAATTATTAAAAACGGCACCGTCATTTTAGAAAACGAAGCTCGTGTTGTAGATATTGCCGTTAAAGGCGGAAAAATTGCCGCTATCGGTCAGGATCTGGGCGATGCAAAAGAAGTTATGGATGCGTCTGGTCTGGTCGTTTCTCCGGGTATGGTCGATGCGCACAGCCATATTTCTGAACCGGGTCGTAGCCACTGGGAAGGTTATGAAACCGGCACTCGCGCAGCGGCAAAAGGCGGTATCACCACCATGATCGAAATGCCGCTCAACCAGTTGCCAGCAACCGTTGACCGCGCATCGATTGAACTGAAGTTCGACGCCGCTAAAGGTAAGTTGACTGTCGATGCGGCACAACTGGGTGGCCTGGTGTCTTACAACATCGACCGTCTGCACGAGCTGGATGAAGTGGGCGTTGTCGGCTTCAAATGCTTCGTTGCGACCTGTGGCGATCGTGGTATCGACAACGACTTTCGTGACGTAAACGACTGGCAGTTCTTCAAAGGCGCGCAGAAGCTGGGCGAAATGGGGCAGCCGGTGCTGGTGCACTGCGAAAACGCCCTGATCTGTGATGAGCTGGGCGAAGAAGCGAAACGTGAAGGTCGCGTAACCGCACATGACTATGTGGCTTCTCGTCCGGTATTTACCGAAGTGGAAGCGATTCGCCGCGTATTGTACCTGGCGAAAGTTGCCGGTTGTCGTCTGCACGTTTGCCACATCAGCAGCCCGGAAGGTGTTGAAGAAGTGACTCGTGCTCGTCAGGAAGGTCAGGATGTTACCTGTGAATCCTGTCCGCACTACTTTGTTCTGGATACCGATCAGTTCGAAGAAATTGGCACCCTGGCGAAGTGTTCACCGCCGATCCGCGATCTGGAAAACCAGAAAGGCATGTGGGAAAAACTGTTTAACGGTGAAATCGACTGCCTGGTTTCCGACCACTCTCCATGCCCGCCGGAAATGAAAGCTGGCAACATCATGAAAGCATGGGGCGGTATCGCCGGTCTGCAAAGCTGCATGGACGTTATGTTCGATGAAGCGGTACAGAAACGCGGTATGTCTCTGGCAATGTTTGGCAAATTAATGGCGACTAATGCAGCAGATATTTTCGGTCTGCAGCAAAAAGGTCGTATTGCCCCAGGAAAAGATGCCGACTTCGTCTTCATTCAGCCGAATAGCAGCTATGTTCTTACCAATGACGATTTGGAATATCGCCACAAAGTCAGCCCGTATGTTGGCCGTACTATTGGCGCGCGTATCACGAAAACCATCTTACGTGGTGATGTGATTTACGACATTGAACAGGGCTTCCCTGTTGCGCCGAAAGGTCAATTTATCCTTAAACATCAGCAGTAATCTGGCCCCAGCAATGCCCGCCTTCGCGGCGGGCATTCTCCGGTTAAGGTGTGTTTATGTTCAATTTTGCAGTCAGCCGCGAAAGCCTGTTATCAGGATTTCAGTGGTTTTTCTTTATTTTTTGCAACACGGTTGTGGTTCCTCCTACGCTGCTTTCGGCTTTTCAGTTGCCGCAAAGTAGTCTGCTTACGCTCACCCAATATGCTTTTCTTGCTACTGCGCTGGCCTGCTTCGCCCAGGCGTTCTGCGGTCATCGTCGCGCTATTATGGAAGGGCCGGGCGGCCTGTGGTGGGGAACCATCCTTACTATCACCCTTGGCGAAGCATCGCGCGGGACACCGATCAACGATATCGCTACCAGTCTGGCGGTGGGGATTGCACTCTCCGGCGTGCTGACGATGTTGATTGGTTTTAGCGGATTAGGTCATCGCCTGGCACGGTTATTTACGCCGTCGGTGATGGTGCTGTTTATGCTGATGCTGGGCGCACAGCTGACCAGTATCTTTTTTAAGGGGATGCTTGGGCTGCCATTTGGCATTGCCGACCCGAATTTTAAAATTCAGCTTGCGCCATTCGCGCTCGCGGTGGCGGTGATGTGCCTGGTGCTGGCGATGATTATCTTCCTGCCGCAACGTTTTGCCCGTTATGGCCTGCTGGTCGGTACAATAACCGGCTGGTTGTTGTGGTACTTTTGCTTTCCATCCTCGCACTCGCTTTCCGGGAAATTGCACTGGCAGTGGTTTCCGCTCGGCAGTGGCGGTGCTTTGTCGCCGGGGATTATTCTGACGGCGGTGATTACCGGGCTTGTGAATATCAGTAATACCTACGGTGCGATTCGCGGTACGGATGTTTTTTATCCGCAACAGGGCGCTGGAAATACGCGTTATCGGCGCAGCTTTGTGGCGACCGGATTTATGACGCTGATAACCGTGCCGCTGGCGGTAATTCCATTTTCACCGTTTGTTTCATCCATTGGTTTATTAACCCAGACCGGCGATTACACGCGGCGCTCGTTTATTTATGGCAGCGTTATTTGCCTGCTGGTGGCGCTGATTCCGGCGCTCACGCGACTGTTTTGTAGTATCCCTTTACCGGTAAGTAGCGCGGTCATGCTGGTTTCTTATCTACCTTTACTCTTTTCGGCGCTGGTGTTTAGCCAGCAAATTACTTTCACCGCGCGCAATATTTATCGACTCGCATTGCCGTTATTTGTTGGCATATTTTTAATGGCATTACCGCCTGTGTATCTGCAAGACCTTCCATTAACGCTTCGTCCTCTGCTCAGTAACGGCTTACTGGTCGGAATTTTACTGGCTGTTCTTATGGATAATCTTATTCCGTGGGAACGCATCAAATAATTTGTTGAAAAAAGGATTGATAATGAAAATTGTCATTGCGCCAGACTCGTTTAAAGAGAGCTTAAGTGCAGAAAAATGTTGTCAGGCAATTAAAGCCGGGTTTTCGACCCTCTTTCCCGATGCGCAATATATCTGTTTGCCGATAGCGGATGGCGGCGAAGGTACGGTGGATGCGATGGTCGCCGCGACGGGCGGCAACATCGTGACGCTTGAAGTCTGTGGGCCGATGGGCGAAAAAGTGAATGCTTTTTATGGTCTTACCGGCGACGGGAAAACGGCGGTGATTGAGATGGCGGCGGCAAGTGGCCTGATGCTGGTCGCGCCCGAACAGCGTAATCCGTTGCTGGCGTCAAGTTATGGCACCGGCGAGCTGATTCGCCATGCGCTTGATAACGGCATTCGCCATATTATTCTCGGCATTGGTGGCAGCGCGACGGTGGACGGCGGTATGGGCATGGCGCAGGCGCTCGGTGTGCGTTTCATTGATGCCGACGGTCAGGCGCTGGCGGCAAACGGTGGCAATTTAGCGCGAGTGGCAAGCATTGAGATGGAGGAATGCGATCCGCGTCTGGCGAGCTGCCATATTGAAGTGGCGTGCGATGTCGATAACCCGCTGGTAGGGGCACGCGGAGCGGCGGCGGTGTTTGGTCCGCAAAAAGGGGCAACGCCGGAAATGGTCGAAGAGCTGGAGCAGGGGCTGCAAAATTTCGCCCGTGTTTTGCAGCAGCAAACGGAAATCAATGTCTGTCAGATGGCAGGCGGCGGCGCAGCGGGCGGTATGGGTATTGCGGCGGCGGTGTTCCTCAATGCGGATATTAAACCGGGTATTGAGATTGTACTGCGGGCGGTCAACCTGGAGCAGGCGGTGCAGGGAGCGGCACTGGTGATCACCGGGGAAGGGCGCATTGATTCACAAACGGCAGGCGGTAAAGCGCCGCTGGGCGTGGCGTCGGTGGCGAAGAAATTAAATGTCCCGGTAATTGGGATTGCTGGCGTATTGGGCGATGGCGTGGAAGTGGTGCACCAGTACGGTATCGACGCGGTATTCAGCATTCTGCCGCGTCTGGCGCCTTTAGCCGAAGTGCTCGCCAGTGGTGAAGCCAATCTCTTCAACTGCGCGCGTAATATTGCCTGCGCCATTAAAATAGGTCAGGGAATTAAACTCTGATTCTTACCTTTAAAGCGGATGCGATTTATTTCGCATCTTTTTTTACCTGAATTTATCGCAAAAAAAGCCACGGTATAAACCGTGGCAAAATCCAACATAGCTAAAAATAATCAGGCGAGCGGTATTACTTAAATCTCAACGTCGCGGTTGCAATCTTTCGAGTAAATATAACTGAACGCTTCACCACGCCCTACGCCATAACCGGCCTGTAAAGAATATGCGCCCATAAAGATGTAATCGCCTTTTTTCACCGGTATCCAGTTATTATCAAGGTTATAAACGCCCTGACCGGAAAGAATATAGGCACCGTGCTCCTGAACGTGGGTTTCGATATAACCGTGGCTGGCACCTGGCGCAAAAGAGAGGATATGCATATTCATATCAAAACCTAACTCTTTGGGCAGAAAATCCAGCAAGATCACATCATCCATACCCTCATAGTGAATGCGTTCCAGTTCGCTGGCATTGCCAGAAACCAGCCACGACGCATGACCTTCTACCGGAACATAGCGGCGCTTATACAAGAAGATTTGGCTGTCTTCGGTCTGGGCATTAACAAACGTCATTAAGGAGCCTGGTGGGCAATAAAGATAACCCCCTTCGCTTAAGACAAATGTTTTTCCTTCGGCTTCGGCAGTGATATTTCCAGAAATGACATACAGGAACGTTTCAATTCCTTCACCGCCGAATCCCTGCTGATTACCGCCATTTTGATGCAGCGTCACCAGATAATCGACAAACGTAGCGCCCAGCTTTGGCGTGGACAGGATTGTCGCGTCACAATTCTCAAATCCCGGAATAATATTTTTTACCAGGCCGTCTGGCGTTAACAGCGCGAAATTACCGTGTTTCACAATCGCGCGGTTAGCCAGTAAATCATCGCGGTAACCGGTGACGTTATTTAAATATCCCATTTATAACTCCTTATTTCTGCCAGGCAAGTTGATAAAGCATGAGTGCCAACGTTTTGACCCCTTCGGCAAGGTCGTTAATATTGGTGCGTTCCGCCGGGTTATGGCTGATTCCGTTAATGCTGGGGATAAAAATCATGCAGGTTGGTACGCGAGGCGCGAAAATTTGCGCGTCGTGCCCGGCACCACTGTGCATCACCCGATAGTTCAGTTTTTCTGTTTCACACAGTTCCGTCAGGGTGGCGACCAGCTCTTTGTTCATCGGCACCGGTTCTTCGTCCATCCATAAATCGATATCAATACCAATGTCCATTTCATCGCAAATCGCCCGCATGTCGTTTTCTAACTGTTGGGTGAAATCGCGCAGCACGGCAGCGTCAGTATGGCGACAATCAATGGTGAACGTGGTTTTACCCGGCACTACGTTAACCGTATTTGGGCGCGGCTCCACCTTGCCAAAAGTCAGCACCAATGGGTCGCCCATCTTTTTCGCTTTTTCGATCGACTGATGGCAAATGCGGCTAAACGCATAAACCGTATCACGACGATAACCCATCGGCGTGGTGCCTGCATGGTTTGATTCGCCGTTCAGCGTCACCGTATAGCGGCGCTGCCCGACAATCGCATTAACCACGCCAATTGACTGACCATTACTTTCCAGTACACAGCCCTGTTCGATATGCAGTTCGACAAAGGCATTAATATCCTGACGCGGAGTTAGTGGGGCGTTTGGCAGAGTAAATCCGCAAGCTTTCATCGCATCGACAAAACCATTTCCTTTGGCATCACAGATATTCCGCACGTCGTCGGGATTCGCCAGACCAAAAATATTTTTACTGCCCCAGAAGACATACGGGAAGCGGCTGCCTTCTTCTTCCGCCATCGCCACCACCTCGACAGTACGTAGCGGCGCGCCGTATTGCGTTTTCAGCCAGTCAATTGCCAGCCACGCCGCCAGCGCGCCAAATTGCCCGTCGAGGTTACCGCCGTTGACCACGGTATCGATATGCGAACCGCTCAGAACCACTTCCTGTGGATATTCGCTGCCGCTCAGGCGACCGTATAAATTCCCCACGTCATCGAAACGTGTTTCCAGCCCACTTGCTGCCATTCTTTTTTTAAATTGCTGCTGGGTTTCCAGCCACTCTGGCGAATAAAGTAAACGGGTCATACCGCCGGTTGGGTCAGCGCCAAAAGAGGAAAGCCAGGGCAGCGTTTCTTCTATAGCATGACGAAAATGTGTAATCATAGGAAAGTCCTGTCTCAATAATTATTGCGCAAAGGGATTTTTCGTTTCGTATGACGTGTTATAAAGCGCGTCGGAAATTAAATACTGGTAAATATCATCAACAATTTCGATGCCTTCGACGGCGGCTTTGCGTTGTTTAATATCCTGATCCTGTCCGGGATAATAAACTTGGTTAAAACCGGGCGCGGGGGTAATGGCATTTAATTCGCGCATGGTCTGGCTAAGATGTTGACGGAATAATTCGCTGGAGGAGAAAAAGTTCGGATTAATAACTATATGTAATTGCCCCAAATTACGCCCGGCGTGTAAATCGTCATACATCGAACTAACCTGGCGCCCGAACGGTAAGTCGAGTAACACGCCTGAGAGGACGTCAATCATCATCATCAGGCCATACCCTTTCGGTCCGGCTGCGGGAAGCAGAGCATGTACCGCGAACGGATCGGTTGTTGGTGCACCGTTTTTATCGACCGCCCAGGTATCCGGGATAGACATATTACGCGAGCGGGCGTCGAGCACTTTTCCCCATGCCTGTACGGTAGTCGCCATATCAAAGGTAAGGATCTCGTTGCCTTCTCCCGGCGCGGCAAAGGCCAGTGGGTTAGTACCGTAGTAAATTTCCGCGCCGCCAAACGGCACCACCATTGGATCGGACTGGCACAGCGAAATGCCAATCAATCCGGCTCGGGCTGCCTGCTGCACAAAGTAAGAGATAGCGCCGCTGTGGCCCATCCGGCTGATACCGACCACCGCAACGCCATTTTGTTGGGCGGTTTTGATGGCATGTTCCATACCCATTTTTGCGGCGACCTGCCCGGCGGCATTGTCGGCATGTAAAATTGCCGAGCACGGCCCGGTTTCTTCGAGACGGAACTCCGGTTCGCGGTTGGTGCCGCCTTTTGAAATGCGTTCTGCGTAGTATTCCACGCGTACCGCGCCATGAGAGTGGATCCCTCTGGCATCGGCGTAAACCAATACTTCAGCCACGGTTGCAGCGTGCTCACGTTTTAACCCAGCCTAGCACAGTTTATTCTCGATTAGCTGGTGGAGTGTTTCCCGACTGATTTTCATCTGTCTTCCTTTTTAACGATGGTGTGAAGCATGACTGCAATTAACATACAGGGAAAATATCTCGATTATGTGATCCAGACAGGCAAAAAAATATAGTTAGAATTTATTTGATAATCGTCCTTCTTTTAACCTGATTTTTAAAACAACCACGCTTATTAAAAAATAACGCGTAATAGTCTGGCGGTTATTTAAATTCTTTTTCTAATAATCTCTGTGTGATATTCATCACCTTATTTGTCACCGTCCATCGATACCGTAATCGCCACATTAACACTGCTCGTGCAATTGCCATGGGTGCAATTTTTAAGGAGTTGTTATGATCCACGCCTTTATTAAAAAAGGGTGTTTTCAGGATTCGGTCAGTTTAATGATTATTTCACGAAAACTCAGCGAATCAGAAAATGTTGATGATGTTTCCGTAATGATGGGTACGCCCGCCAATAAAGCGTTATTAGATACCACAGGTTTCTGGCATGACGATTTTAATAACGCCACGCCGAACGATATTTGCGTGGCAATTCGTAGCGAAGCGGCGGATGCGGGGATCGCGCAGGCGATTATGCAGCAGCTTGAAGAGGCGCTAAAACAGCTGGCACAGGGAACAGGCAGCAGCCAGGCGTTGACGCAGGTGCGTCGCTGGGACAGTGCCTGTCAGAAATTACCCGATGCCAATCTGGCGCTGATTTCAGTGGCTGGTGAGTATGCGGCAGAGCTGGCGAATCAGGCGCTGGATCGCAACCTCAACGTGATGATGTTCTCCGATAACGTTACGCTGGAAGATGAAATCCAACTTAAAACCCGCGCGCGGGAAAAAGGCTTGCTGGTGATGGGGCCAGACTGCGGTACGTCGATGATTGCCGCCACGCCGCTGGCTTTTGCTAACGTGATGCCGGAAGGCAACATTGGCGTCATTGGCGCTTCCGGTACCGGGATTCAGGAGCTGTGCTCACAGATTGCGCTGGCAGGTGAGGGAATTACTCACGCGATTGGTCTTGGTGGGCGCGACCTCAGCCGTGAAGTGGGCGGCATCAGTGCGCTAACGGCGCTGGAAATGTTAAGCGCCGATGCGAAAAGCGAAGTGCTGGCATTTGTTTCAAAACCACCTGCCGAAGCTGTGCGTCTGAAAATTGTTAATGCCATGAAAGCAACCGGCAAACCGACGGTGGCGCTGTTTTTAGGTTATACCCCGGCTATGGCTCGCGACGAGCATGTCTGGTTTGCCTCCTCGCTGGATGAAGCCGCACGCCTGGCTTGCCTGCTTTCACGCGTCACGGCGCGACGTAACGCAATAGCGCCTGTCAGCAGCGGATTTATTTGCGGTTTGTATACCGGCGGTACGCTGGCTGCCGAAGCGGCGGGATTACTTGCCGGGCACCTTGGCGTGGAAGCCGACGATACCCATCAACATGGCATGATGCTGGACGCCGATGGCCACCAGATTATTGACCTCGGCGATGATTTCTACACCGTCGGGCGTCCCCATCCGATGATCGACCCAACCTTACGCAACCACTTAATTGCCGATCTCGGCGCTAAACCGCAAGTGCGCGTATTGCTGCTTGATGTGGTGATTGGCTTCGGCGCGACCGCCGATCCTGCTGCCTCGCTGGTAAGCGCCTGGCAAAAAGCCTGTGCTGCGCGTTCAGACAACCAACCGCTGTACGCCATTGCTACGGTGACAGGCACTGAACGTGACCCGCAATGCCGCTCGCAACAAATCGCCATCCTGGAAGATGCGGGGATCGCGGTAGTGAGTTCGCTGCCGGAAGCCACCTTGCTGGCGGCGGCACTGATTCATCCGCTCTCGCCTGCCACACAGCAACACACACCGTCATTACTGGAAAACGTCGCGGTGATTAATGCCGGATTACGCAGTTTTGCGCTGGAACTACAAGGCGCCAGCAAACCGGTCGTGCATTACCAATGGGCGCCAGTCGCTGGCGGCAATAAAAAACTGGCTCGTTTATTAGAACGTTTGCAATAAGGGGTTCCCATGTTTACATCAGTGGCGCAAGCCAATGCTGCGGTTATCGAACAAATTCGTCGCGCTCGTCCACACTGGCTGGATGTGCAACCGGCTTCTTTACTTATCAGCGAACTAAACCAGGGCAAAACACTGCTTCACGCCGGGCCGCCAATGTGCTGGCAGGAGATGACCGGACCCATGAAAGGGGCGTGCGTGGGCGCATGTCTGTTTGAAGGCTGGGCGAAAGATGAAGCGCAGGCGCTGGCAATACTGGAGCAGGGGGAAGTGCACTTCATTCCTTGTCACCATGTAAATGCCGTCGGGCCAATGGGCGGCATTACTTCTGCCAGTATGCCGATGCTGGTGGTCGAGAACGTGACCGACGGCAACCGTGCGTACTGCAACCTGAATGAAGGCATCGGGAAAGTGATGCGTTTTGGCGCTTACGGCGAAGATGTCCTGACCCGTCACCGCTGGATGCGCGATGTGTTAATGCCGGTATTAAGCGCCGCGCTTGGGCGCATGGAGCGCGGTATCGATCTCACCGCGATGATGGCGCAGGGCATTACGATGGGCGATGAGTTCCATCAGCGCAATATTGCTACCTCGGCACTGTTAATGCGCGCGCTGGCACCGCAAATTGCCCGCCTCGATCACGATAAACAGCACATCGCCGAAGTGATGGATTTCCTCAGCGTGACCGATCAGTTCTTCCTCAACCTCGCGATGGCTTACTGCAAGGCGGCGATGGATGCTGGCGCGATGATCCGCGCAGGCAGCATCGTTACGGCTATGACCCGCAACGGCAATATGTTCGGGATTCGGGTAAGCGGGCTGGGTGAACGCTGGTTTACTGCGCCTGTAAACACTCCGCAAGGTCTGTTTTTCACCGGCTTCTCGCAGGGGCAGGCGAACCCGGATATGGGCGACAGCGCGATTACCGAAACCTTTGGTATCGGTGGTGCGGCAATGATCGCAGCGCCTGGCGTAACGCGCTTTGTCGGTGCGGGTGGTATGGAGGCTGCCAGGACAGTTTCTGAAGAGATGGCGGAAATCTTCCTTGAGCGCAATATGCAGTTGCAGATCCCCGGCTGGGATTTTCAGGGTGCGTGCCTGGGGCTGGATATTCGGCGCGTGGTAGAAACGGGTATTACGCCGCTTATCAATACCGGTATCGCCCATAAAGAAGCGGGGATCGGGCAGATTGGTGCAGGCACAGTGCGGGCACCGCTGGCGTGTTTTGAACAGGCGCTGGAAGCACTGGCTGAAAGCATGGGGATTGGTTGAGGAACGTGCAATGACGATCATCCATCCTCTGCTTGCCAGCCGTAGCGCACCGAATTATCGCCAGTCATGGCGGTTAGCGGGAGTGTGGCGACGGGCGATTAACCTGATGACGGAAAGCGGCGAACTGTTAACGCTGCATCGTCAGGGTAGTGGTTTCGGCCCCGGAGGATGGGTGCTTCGCCGCGCGCAATTCGATGCGTTATGCGGTGGATTATGCGGCAATGAACGACCACAGGTTGTGGCTCAAGGGATTCGCCTCGGGCGTTTCACGGTTAAACAGCCACAGCGTTATTGTTTGCTACGTATTACGCCGCCTGCGCATCCTCAACCGCTTGCAGCTGCATGGATGCACCGCGCGGAGGAAACCGGGCTTTTTGGACCACTGGCGATGGCGGTAAGCGATCCGCTGCCCGCTGAATTACGCCAGTTTCGCCACTGTTTTCAGACCGCGCTCAATGGCGTTAAGACCGACTGGCGGCACTGGCTGGGTAAAGGCCCCGGATTAACGCCCAGTCATGATGACACGCTGACGGGAATGCTACTGGCGGCCTGGTATTATGGCGCTTTAGATTTGCGCTCTGGTCGCCAGTTTTTTTCCTGTTCCGACAATCTTCAACTCGTTACCACAGCGGTGAGCGTCAGTTATTTGCGCTACGCCGCACAAGGATATTTTTCCTCGCCACTCCTGCACTTTGTTCATGCTCTGGAACGCCCTCAACGTACCGCTGCAGCGATTGATTCACTGTTGGCGCTGGGGCATACGTCAGGGGCAGATACATTGCTGGGATTCTGGCTTGGTCAACAATTATTACAAGGAAAACCATGAAAACACTGGTTGTAGCTCTTGGGGGCAATGCCTTGCTTCAGCGCGGTGAGGCGCTGACGGCAGAAAATCAATATCGCAATATCGCCAGTGCTGTACCTGCGCTGGCGCGCCTGGCCCGTTCTTATCGGCTGGCGATTGTTCACGGCAACGGGCCGCAGGTGGGGCTGCTGGCGTTACAGAATCTGGCGTGGAAAGAGGTAGAACCGTATCCGCTGGATGTGCTGGTGGCGGAAAGCCAGGGGATGATTGGCTATATGCTGGCGCAAAGTTTGCGCGCGCAGCCGCAAATGCCGCCTGTCACGACGGTGTTGACGCTCATTGAGGTTTCGCCGGATGATCCGGCGTTTTTGCAGCCAGAGAAGTTTATCGGTCCGGTTTATCAGCCAGAAGAACAAGAGTCGCTGGAAGCGGCTTACGGCTGGCAGATGAAACGCGATGGCAAATATGTGCGCCGGGTGGTGGCATCTCCGCAACCGCGTAAAATTCTCGACAGCGAAGCCATCGAACTTTTGCTCAAAGAGGGGCATGTAGTGATTTGCAGCGGTGGCGGCGGTGTTCCGGTAACGGATGACGGGGCAGGGAGTGAAGCGGTAATTGATAAAGATCTCGCCGCTGCGTTGCTCGCCGAGCAGATTAATGCCGATGGACTGGTGATCCTCACCGATGCTGATGCGGTATATGAAAACTGGGGAACGCCGCAGCAACGTGCCATTCGCCATGCTACACCGGATGAGTTAGCTCCATTTGCCAAAGCCGATGGTTCGATGGGGCCGAAGGTAACGGCGGTGAGTGGTTATGTCAGAAGCCGTGGCAAACCCGCGTGGATTGGGGCGTTATCGCGAATTGAAGAGACGCTGGCGGGCGAGGCGGGGACCTGTATTTCGCTGTAGTCGTAGGCAGTAGACATTTGTGCCTGATTCGATGCTGATTATCCGACCTGGAAATATCATCACTTCCGCAGGTCGGATAAGGCGTTCACGCCGCATCCGGCAAGAAAATGAGTACCTGATTAACTGAACTTGCTCTGCGCCCAAATCACGCCGCTGGCATACTCCGGCGGCAGCAGCGGGATTAAGGCTTCCAGTGTCGCGGTCAGACGCGATATGTCGCTGTCGGTCAAATTCAGATGCCCCACTTTACGCCCCGGACGGACTTCTTTGTCGTACCAGTGCAGGTGCACCAGCGGCAGTTTCAGCCAGTCATAATTCACATCGCTACCAATCAGGTTGATCATCACCGACGGGCTATTCACCACTGGTTGCGGTAACGGCAGATCGGTAATCGCCCGCAGATGCAGCTCAAACTGGCTGATGCTGGCGCCGTTTTGCGTCCAGTGACCGCTGTTATGCACACGCGGTGCCAGTTCGTTGATCAACAGACCTTGCGGGGTGACAAAACACTCCATCGCCATCACGCCCACATAGCCCAGCTCCTGCATAATCGCCGACAGCATCTCTTCGGCTTGCGCTTGCTGCTGCGCATTGGCCTGCGGAAAAGCGACGCTGGTGCGCAAAATACCGTCCTGATGCAGGTTATGCGTCAGCGGATAAAACACGGTGCTGCCGTCAAAGCCACGCGCGCCAACCAGCGACACTTCACCAGAGAAGTTAATGCCTTGCTCGACAATACATTCGCCGTAGCATTCAGCCGGTAACTGATCGGTTTCATCGGCGCGTAAACGCCATTGACCGCGACCGTCATAGCCGCCAGTGCGACGCTTAACAATCGCCAGTTCACCTAAACGATCAAACACCGCAGGCCACTCGCTGCGATCGGCAAGTAACTGCCACGGCGCGGTCGGCAGGTGGAGCTTATCGAAAAGCTGCTTCTGAGTCAGACGGTCGGCAATAATCGGGAACACATCGCGGTTCACAAAGGCCGGATGGCGCGCCAGCTCGCGGGTTAATGCAGTTTCCGGCCAGCGTTCGATCTCAGCGGTAATCACGCTTTGTTGAAAAGGCACCGCCGCAGGTTCAGCGTCCAGCCCGACCGGCCAGACAACAATGCCTAACGGTTCGCCTGCCTGACGCAGCATACGGCCTAACTGCCCGTTACCGAGGACGCAAACCTGTTTCATGCCGCACCTCGCGGGTCCGGGTTTTCCAGCACTTCGTCGGTCTGGGCTTTACGCCAGTCATTCAGACGCTGGTGTAGTTCTTTATCGTGAGTCGCAAGAATTTGTGCTGCCAGTAACGCCGCGTTTGCCGCGCCCGCTTTACCAATCGCCAGCGTACCCACCGGAATGCCACGCGGCATTTGTACGATGGAGTAGAGGCTATCGACACCGCTCAGTGCGGCGCTCTGTACTGGCACGCCCAGCACCGGCACCAGCGTTTTGGCGGCAATCATGCCTGGCAGGTGCGCTGCGCCGCCTGCGCCCGCAATAATCACCTGATAACCGTTCTCTTCGGCGCTTTCGGCGAAGCTGAACAGTTTGTCGGGGGTGCGGTGAGCAGAAACCACTTCAACGTGGTGCGGGACATTCAGGATTTCGAAGATTTCGGCGGCGAACTGCATGGTAGCCCAGTCGCTTTTGGACCCCATCACGATGGCGACACGCGCCGGATTATTGCGGGAAGACATGCGTCTTAAAACTCCTGTGGTGCACAACTCTCGGCTTTAGAGGGCACAGAGAATAGCACGGAAAGAGAGCAAGGAAAACGGTTGCGTGGTTGTGGAATCAGCAAACTTGCGCGTTATTAAAACGGGAAATGGATTAGCTCAACGTCATTCGCCGTGACTTTCACCATCGAACCTTCGGTATGCCAGGCACCCAGCACGACGCGGAAAGCAGGTTGCTGATTGGCGATAAATTCATGCACCGCCGGGCGATGCGTATGCCCGTGGATCAGCCATTGCACCTGATGGTTTTCCATCGCACTGACCACCGCGTTTTGGTTTACATCCATGATCGCCAGCGATTTACTGCTGTTGGCTTCTTTACTGTTCGCGCGCATCCGCGCGGCAATGCGTTTGCGTACAAACAACGGCAGGGCGAGGAACAGTGTTTGTAGCCACGGTTTGTGGACTTTGGCGCGAAAAGCCTGATAACCCACGTCATCGGTGCACAGCGTGTCGCCATGCATAATCAGCACCCGACGACCATAAAGTTCGAGCACCTTTTCTTCCGGCAATAACGTCATGCCGCTTTCACGGGCAAAGCGTTTGCCGAGCAGAAAATCACGGTTGCCATGAATGAAATAACAGGGAACGCCGGAATCGGACACCGCTTTGATTGCTGCCGCCATCTGGCGATGGAGTGGGTTGGGATCGTCGTCGCCAATCCATGCTTCAAACAGATCGCCAAGAATATACAGCGCGTCGGCATTGCGGGCTTCCCCCGCTAAAAAACGCAGAAAACCGGCGGTGATCGCCGGTTCTTCCACGCAGAGATGAAGGTCTGCAATAAAGAGTGTCGCCACGATTACTCGCTAACGGTCACGCTTTCAATGATAACGTCTTCTTTTGGCACGTCCTGGTGCATACCGCTACGACCGGTTGCAACACCTTTGATTTTGTCTACCACGTCCATGCCTTCAACCACTTCAGCAAACACGCAGTAGCCCCAACCTTGCAGGCTTTCGCCAGAGAAGTTCAGGAAGTCGTTATCAACCACGTTGATGAAGAACTGTGCAGTTGCAGAGTGCGGAGCCTGAGTACGGGCCATTGCCAGCGTACCACGGGTATTTTTCAGACCGTTGTTGGCTTCGTTTTTGATTGGTTCTTTGGTGGCTTTTTGTTTCATGCCCGGCTCAAAACCGCCGCCCTGAATCATAAAGCCGTTGATAACACGGTGGAAAATGGTGTTGTTGTAAAAACCTTCGCGGCAGTAGTCCAGGAAGTTTTTAACTGTTTCAGGTGCTTTATCGTCAAAAGTTTTGATGACAATATCGCCGTGATTGGTGTGGAAAGTAACCATTTTTGCATCCTGTTCCGTTTGATTGGTGCTTCAACCCGGTTCGGGTCATATATAGGGTGGTGTTATAGCATAACCGCACGATCGGATCATCTCGCAATGTATGCTGAATCGCGCGGGAAATATGGGTATTATACGCAACTCAATTACCCACACATGTCTAAACGGAATCTTCGATGCTAAAAATCTTCAATACTCTGACACGCCAAAAAGAGGAATTTAAGCCTATTCACGCCGGGGAAGTCGGCATGTACGTGTGTGGAATCACCGTTTACGACCTCTGTCATATCGGTCACGGGCGTACCTTTGTTGCCTTTGACGTGGTTGCACGCTACCTGCGTTTCCTCGGCTACAAGCTGAAGTATGTGCGCAACATTACCGATATCGACGATAAAATCATCAAGCGCGCCAATGAAAATGGCGAAAGCTTTGTGGCGCTGGTGGATCGCATGATCGCCGAAATGCACAAAGATTTTGATGCTTTGAACATTCTGCGCCCGGATATGGAGCCGCGCGCGACGCACCATATCGCAGAAATTATTGAACTCACTGAACAACTGATCGCCAAAGGTCACGCTTATGTGGCGGACAACGGCGACGTGATGTTCGACGTACCGACCGATCCAACTTATGGCGTGCTGTCGCGTCAGGATCTCGACCAGTTGCAGGCAGGGGCGCGCGTTGACGTGGTCGACGACAAACGCAACCCGATGGACTTCGTTCTGTGGAAGATGTCGAAAGAGGGCGAACCGAGCTGGCCGTCTCCGTGGGGCGCTGGTCGTCCAGGCTGGCACATTGAGTGTTCAGCAATGAACTGCAAGCAGCTGGGTAACCACTTTGATATCCACGGCGGCGGTTCAGACCTGATGTTCCCGCACCACGAGAACGAAATTGCCCAGTCCACCTGTGCGCATGATGGTCAGTATGTAAACTACTGGATGCACTCCGGCATGGTGATGGTTGACCGCGAGAAGATGTCGAAATCGCTGGGTAACTTCTTTACCGTGCGCGATGTGCTGAAATACTACGACGCCGAAACCGTGCGTTACTTCTTAATGTCCGGTCACTATCGTAGCCAGTTGAACTACAGCGAAGAGAACCTGAAGCAGGCGCGTGCGGCGCTGGAGCGTCTCTATACTGCCTTGCGTGGCACAGACAAAACTGTTGCACCTGCCGGTGGCGAAGCGTTTGAAGCGCGCTTTATTGAGGCGATGGACGACGATTTCAACACCCCGGAAGCCTATTCCGTGCTGTTTGATATGGCGCGTGAAGTGAACCGCCTGAAAGCAGAAGATATGGCAGCGGCGAATGCAATGGCATCTCACCTGCGTAAACTTTCCGCTGTATTGGGCCTGCTGGAGCAAGAACCGGAAGCGTTCCTGCAAAGCGGCGCGCAGGCAGACGACAGCGAAGTGGCTGAGATTGAAGCGTTAATTCAACAGCGTCTGGATGCCCGTAAAGCGAAAGACTGGGCGGCGGCAGATGCGGCGCGTGACCGTCTTAACGAGATGGGGATCGTGCTGGAAGATGGCCCGCAAGGGACCACCTGGCGTCGTAAGTAACATCCTCACTCTTATCCTCTCCCGCAAGGGAGAGGGTAAGTTCAGCGCAATTTACGCCTGCGCCACCATAACATTCCCATCAGCACCATTCCCGGCAACCATATCCACATCAATTCAGAAATAATCACCTGATGTCCGTACGGTGTGGTGTAACGAGACAACGCAAACGGCGCAACTTTAATCACCTGCCAGGGAGCGAAAAAGCGTTCCTCTGACCACGGCCACAGCCAGCCAACGCCTTTACCGCCAGTGGTTACCGAATCCAGCAAGCTGTGCGATAGCAACGAGACGGTTAAAAATAGCCAGCAGCGAATCAGCCCAGCCCTGAACCATCGGCGTCCAATCAGCACACATAACAGCGGGACAACAAACGCAAACACCAGCGAATGGGTAAACCCGCGATGACCAAAAACATTGCCGTAAGCAACGCCAAATTTAAACGACAATACATCGGCATCGGGCAGCATCGCCAGGACGATTCCGGCAAATAACAGACGCGGTGGGATGATTTTTGAACCCAAGCCTAAACCAATACAAAGGGGAACGGCGGCGTGAGTAATAACGGTTGGCATGATGATCGCTTCGGCAAAATATCGACGCTATCAGCATGGATGAAAGCGACGAAGAGGGCAAAGGTCTGAAAAGAGAATCGGCCTGCATACGGGCAGGCCGAAGTGGGATCAGGCAACAACCTGTACGCTGTGACCTGCAAAACTCACTGTCTGACCGGCGACGATTTTGCAACGTTTGCGCGTTTCAACCGCGCCGTCGACTTTTACCTGGCCTTCGGCGATCACGATTTTCGCCTGCGCGCCGCTTTCGCTCCAGCCTTCCAGTTTCAGCAAGTCGCACAGCTCAACGTGCGGATGTTTACCTAAAGAAAATGTCGCCATGTTACTCACCCTGTGGATCATGATATTCAACGCACGCCTGTAGCGTGTTTTCTATCAGCGTGGCAACCGTCATCGGGCCAACGCCGCCGGGAACGGGCGTAATGTAAGAAGCGCGCTTAGCCGCTTCTTCAAACACTACGTCGCCCACAACTTTGCCATTTTCCAGACGGTTGATGCCGACATCAATCACAATTGCGCCTTCTTTGATCCAGTCACCTGGAATAAAGCCCGGCTTGCCGACGGCAACGATCAACAGATCGGCATTTTCTACGTGATGACGCAGATTTTTGGTGAAGCGGTGAGTCACGGTGGTGGTGCAACCTGCCAGCAGCAGTTCCATGCTCATCGGGCGACCGACGATATTTGATGCGCCAATCACCACAGCATTAAGACCAAAGGTATCAATGTTGTAACGCTCAAGCAGCGTGACGATACCGCGCGGAGTGCAAGGACGCAGACGCGGCGCGCGCTGGCACAGACGACCGACGTTATAAGGATGGAAACCGTCTACGTCTTTGTCCGGGTGAATACGTTCCAGCACTTTGATGTAGTCAATTCCCGCCGGAAGCGGCAACTGCACCAGAATGCCGTCAATGGTGTTGTCGGCGTTCAGTGCATCGATAAGCTCAAGCAGTTCTGCTTCAGTGGTGGTTTCCGGGAGGTCATAGGAGCGGGAGACGAACCCGACTTCTTCACAAGCCTTGCGTTTGCTTGCGACATAAATTTGCGATGCAGGGTTGCTACCCACCAGCACAACGGCCAGTCCTGGCGCTCGCAGTCCGGCCGCAACGCGCGCCTGAACTTTTTGAGCAACTTCAGAGCGCACCTGCTGCGCAATCGTTTTACCGTCAATAATCTTTGCTGCCATCAGAGAGAGGATTCCATCTGTTACGTAGGTCGAAGGGGATGCGTCTATTTTGTCAGAAGCGTGGCGCGCTGTCAGTTTTCGTTTTCTGAAAAGTAAAACCTTCTGTACCTGGCGATAATGATAACCGTCGTTGGTTTGCTGCCGTAGTGAGGTAAATCAGATGCGGTCGTACACTTGTTCAGCAACCGGTTCAAAAGCCATTGACTCAGCAAGGGTTGACCGTATAATTCACGCGATTACACACACATTGTGGTATCAATGCGCCCTTAGCTCAGTTGGATAGAGCAACGACCTTCTAAGTCGTGGGCCGCAGGTTCGAATCCTGCAGGGCGCGCCATTAAAATTCAATTAGTTACGCCTTCTTTACCTCTTCCATAATTTCACAGTGGGACATCATCACCAAAAATGCCGTCTGTTTTCCTCGCGTGCTCCGTCAAATGATTAGGCGCAAGGTGAGTATATCTACGCACTATTTCTATGGATTCCCGGTAGTGACTCCAACTTACTGATAGTGTTTTATGTTCAGATAATGCCCGATGACCTTGTCATGCAGCTCCACCGATTTTGAGAACGACAGTGACTTCCGTCCCAGCCTTGCCAGATGTTGTCTCAGA
>Ga0209547_100044_pt1 | contig 34373 bp, 33 predicted proteins | sample UppTromicrDC3115_FD_185843 | JGI IMG/M metagenome (GOLD analysis project Ga0209547, IMG submission 185843) | Upper troposphere microbial communities from Oklahoma, USA - DC3-115 (SPAdes) (version 2) | ecosystem: Environmental > Air > Outdoor Air > Unclassified | place: USA: Oklahoma | collected...
GGTGCTTTTGCCGTTACGCACCACCCCGTCAGTAGCTGAACAGGAGGGACAGCTGATAGAAACAGAAGCCACTGGAGCACCTCAAAAACACCATCATACACTAAATCAGTAAGTTGGCAGCATCACCCAACGAAGTTGCAAAGTAATGGCGCAGTCTCTGGTGTAAAAACTGATGTACCAATTGCATTAGAAGACTGTGATGTTACTGTAACTAAAAATGCTGCTTTCACCTTTAGCGGTACGGCTGACGCCACACAGACTACAGCATTCGCCAACCAGGCTTCTACCGATGCAGCGACTAATGTCGCTCTACAAATGTATATGCCGGATGGTACTACAACAGTGACTCCCGGTACGGAAACTGAAAATATTCAGTTAGCGGATTCTGCTGAGCAAACAGTGACCTTTAAAGTTGATTATATCGCTACGGGTAAAGCGACTTCAGGTAATGTTAATGCGGTAACTGATTTCCATATTAACTATTATTAATAGAACTCATTAATTGTTTTATTAATTAGTACCCCTCCAGTATTCTGGAGGGGATATTCATATTTTTTAAGAGCACCTATTTATGAAAACTTGCATAACAAAGGGAATTGTGACCGTAAGTTTAACGGTAATATTACTAAACTGTATGTCCGTCTGGGCCGCAGGTAAAGGTGGAGTAGGACTTGCCGCCACGCGTCTGGTTTATTCTGAAAGTGAAGAACAAATTTCACTTGGCGTGCGTAACACCAGTCCTGATGTTTCTTATCTTATTCAGTCATGGGTGATGACGCCGGATAATAAAAAATCAGCAGATTTTATTATTACGCCACCGCTATTTGTGCTGAATCCGGCAAATGAGAATCTGTTACGCATTATGTATATTGGTGCACCGTTAGCAAAAGACAGGGAAAGCCTTTTCTATACCAGTGTGCGTGCCGTTCCTGCCACAACAAAGCGGGAAGAGGGCAATACCCTGAAGATTGCCACGCAAAGTGTTATCAAACTGTTCTGGCGGCCAAAAGGTTTACCGTATTCCGTTAGTGAGGCTCCGGCAAAACTGCGTTGCACCTCGTCAGCCGACGTGATTACAGTCAGTAATCCAACGCCTTACTTCATTACCCTTACAAACCTGAAAATAGGTGGGAAAACGGTTAAAAATCAAATGATCTCCCCCGTTGATAAATATCAATTCTCTCTGCCTAAGGGAGCCAAAAACAGCAGCGTAACGTACCAAACAATCAATGACTATGGGGCGGAAACGCCGCAACTCAACTGTAAATCGTAAGTCGTCTTCAGTTAAGAGAGCGAGATGCATAGAACTCAACGACAACACAGCCTGTTAAGCTCTGGTGGAGTGCCATCGTTTATTGGTGGGCTGGTGGTGTTTGTGTCGGCGGCGTTCAATGCACAAGCTGAAACCTGGTTCGATCCTGCCTTTTTCAAAGATGATCCCTCAATGGTGGCCGATTTGTCCCGTTTCGAAAAAGGACAAAAAATAACGCCAGGGGTTTATCGTGTCGATATTGTTCTGAACCAGACAATTGTAGATACGCGCAACGTCAATTTTGTTGAGATAACGCCAGAGAAGGGGATTGCTGCCTGTTTAACGACTGAAAGCCTGGATGCAATGGGCGTGAATACTGACGCGTTTCCGGCTTTTAAACAACTGGACAAACAAGCGTGCGCGCCGTTGACGGAAATTATTCCCGATGCCAGCGTGACCTTTGATGTGAATAAACTCCGTCTGGAAATTTCAGTACCGCAAATCGCCATCAAAAGTAACGCTCGTGGCTACGTTCCCCCTGAACGTTGGGATGAAGGGATCAACGCGCTATTACTGGGATATTCATTTAGCGGTGCTAACAGCATTCACAGCAGTACAAGCAGTGATTCTGGTGACAGCTATTTTCTGAATTTAAACAGTGGCGTGAATTTAGGTTCGTGGAGATTGCGCAACAATTCAACATGGAGTCGTAGTAGCGGACAACCCGCAGAATGGAAGAATCTCAGCAGCTACCTGCAGCGGGCAGTTATTCCATTAAAAGGTGAATTGACCGTGGGTGATGATTATACAGCAGGCGATTTTTTCGATAGCGTCAGCTTTCGTGGCGTGCAACTGGCGTCAGATGACAATATGCTGCCAGACAGTTTGAAAGGCTTTGCGCCAGTGGTGCGTGGTATCGCAAAAAGCAATGCTCAGATAACAATTAAACAAAACGGCTATACCATCTACCAAACCTATGTTTCGCCTGGTGCTTTTGAAATTAGTGATCTCTATTCCACGTCGTCTAGTGGTGATTTGCTGGTTGAAATTAAAGAAGCTGACGGCAGCGTCAATAGTTACAGCGTACCTTTTTCCAGCGTGCCATTGCTCCAGCGTCAGGGGCGAATCAAATACGCGGTGACACTGGCGAAATACAGAACCAATAGCAATGACCAACAAGAAAGTAAATTTGCTCAGGCTACGCTGCAATGGGGTGGGCCGTGGGGAATGACCTGGTATGGCGGTGGGCAATATGCTGAATATTACCGTGCTGCGATGTTTGGCATGGGGTTTAACCTCGGCGATTTCGGGGCAATTTCGTTCGATGCAACCCAGGCGAAGAGTACACTGGCAGATCAAAGTGAACATAAAGGTCAGTCGTATCGTTTCCTGTATGCCAAAACGCTTAACCAGTTTGGCACTAATTTTCAGTTGATGGGCTATCGCTATTCTACTTCCGGTTTCTACACACTTTCCGACACCATGTATAAACACATGGATGGTTACGAATTTAATGACGGTGATGACGAAGACACGCCGATGTGGTCGCGTTATTACAATTTGTATTACACCAAACGCGGCAAACTTCAGCTCAATATCTCCCAGCAATTAGGCGAGTACGGTTCGTTTTATTTAAGCGGCAGTCAGCAGACATACTGGCATACGAATCAACAGGATCGGTTATTACAGTTTGGTTATAACACGCAAATTAAAGATGTTTCCCTGGGACTATCGTGGAACTACAGTAAATCACGTGGCCAGCCTGAAGCCGACCAGGTATTTGCGCTGAATTTTTCCTTACCGTTCAGTTTATTGCTTCCAAAGACTAATGATAGCTATACCGCGAAAAAGAATTACGCCTGGGTGACCTCAAATACCAGCGTCGATAACGAGGGACATATAACGCAAAACCTGGGTTTAACGGAGACATTACTCGACGACGGTAATCTGAGTTATAGCGTGCAACAGGGTTATAACAGCGAAGGAAAAACCGCCAACGGCAGCGCCAGCATGGATTACAAGGGTGCGTTTGGTGATGCCAGAGTGGGATATAACTACAGCGATAATGCCCGACAGCAACAGCTTAATTATGCACTTTCAGGCGGCTTAGTTGCCCATTCGCACGGTATTACGTTGGGTCAATCATTGGGTGAAACAAATGTTTTGATTGCTGCTCCGGGCGCAGAAAATACCCGAGTGGCAAACAGCACTGGCCTGAAAACCGACTGGCGCGGCTATACCGTTGTCCCTTATGCCACTTCTTACCGGGAAAATCGCATTGCGCTCGATGCCGCGTCGTTGAGACGTAATGTGGATATTGAAAATGCAGTGGTAAACGTGGTGCCCACCAAAGGGGCGCTGGTATTGGCGCAATTCAGTGCTCATGTTGGGGCCAGAGTATTAATGAAAACATCAAAGCAGGGTATGCCGCTGCGCTTTGGCGCGATGGCAACACTGGATGGCGTACAGACAAATAGCGGCATTATTGATGATGATGGTTCGCTCTATATGTCAGGTTTACCGGCGAAGGGAACGATAACCGTACGCTGGGGCGAAGCTTCCGATCAGGCTTGCCGAATAAGTTATCAACTAACCGAACAGCAAATTAACTCAGCGATTACGCGTATGGAGGCCATATGCAGATAAATTCTATTTCATTATTACGACTGATTTTTGCTGCCGTGTTAATACTTTGGGGCGCTCAAGCCGCTGCTTATACCGGACAGTGCCATGTTACGCAGGGGAACCCTTATATTGGCGTTAATTTTGGCGTTAAAACTCTCGACGAAGAAGAAAATACAGCAGGAGTGGTCAAAGATAAATTTTATCAGTGGAACGAATCGAATGATTATTATGTTTCCTGTGATTGCGATAAAGACAATGTCAGAAGTGGTCTGTGGGCATTCGCTGCTGATTCACCGTTACCCTATTTAGGCGACAGCTGGTACAAAATCAACGACTATCTGGCGGCTAAGGTATTGCTCCAGGTGAAAGGGAATTCTCCAACTGCAGTACCGTTTGAAAATATTGGTACAGGGTCTGACAACCGATGGCATATTTGCGATCCTGGTGGGCAACGATTAGGTGGCCAGGGAGCAAGCGGCAATAGCGGGAGTTTTTCCCTGAAAATATTACAGCCGTTTGTCGGTTCGGTAACCATTCCGCCGATGGCGCTGGCGCGATTATTCGAATGTTACAACATACCCGCAGGTAATTCCTGTACGGCCACAGGTACACCGGTTCTGGTGTATTACCTGTCAGGTACTATCAATTCTTTGGAATCATGCTCTGTTAACGCCGGAGAGACCATCGAAGTGGATTTGGGGGATGTATTTGCCGCTAACTTTCGGGTTGTGGGTCATAAACCACTGGGAGCCAATACCGCAGGTCTATCGATTCCTGTCAGGTGTAATACCGGAAACTCCGGACTGGTTAACGTTAATTTAAGTCTGACGGCAACCAGCGATCCCAATTATCCCCAGGCGATTAAGACTTCACGTCCCGGTGTCGGTGTTGTAGTCACTGACAGCCAGAACAATATTATTTCCCCGGCAGGAGGAACGCTACCGCTCTCAATTCCTGATGATGCGGACAGTATCGCGCGAATGAATGTTTATCCGGTCAGCACGACGGGCGTACCACCGGAAACCGGGCGCTTTGAAGCCACGGCGACGGTAAGAATAAACTTTGACTGACGCGTGAATACATGAAGAAAAATACAATAATTCAGTACGTTGTCTTGTCGTTGACTCTGCTTAATGCACATGTCGGGACGGCTGGACCTGAGCAGGTCAGTATGCATATTTATGGCAATGTGGTCGATCAGGGCTGCGATGTCTCTACTAAAAGCGCATTACAAAATATCCATATTGGTGATTTTAATATCAGCGATTTTCAGACCGCGAATACCGTAAGCACTGCTGCTGATTTGAATATTGATATTACCGGCTGTGCCGCTGGTATTACTGGCGCGGATGTCCTTTTTAGCGGCGAAGCTGATTCCCTTGCACCGACATTACTCAAATTAACCGACTCAGGCGGAAGCGGTGGAATGGCAACGGGGATTGCCGTGCAAATTATCGATGCACAAACCCAGCAAGAAATCCCGCTCAACCAGGTACAGCCGCTCACCCCCTTAAAAGCAGGGGATAACACACTCAAGTATCAACTGCGTTACAAGTCTACAAAGACGGGAGCAACGGGCGGTAATGCGACTGCTGTCCTGTATTTTGATCTGGTTTACCAGTGAAGGAGTGATGTTGAAACGGATAATCTTGATTCTGTGCTTGCTGGGATTAACGGGAGGCGGCACGGTGTTTGCTCATGATGGCACGGTAAACATCAGTGGATCGTTTCGCCGTAACACGTGCGTACTGGCACAGGATAGCAAGCAAATTAATGTACCGTTAGGTGATGTCTCGCTGACGCGTTTTTCTCATGGGAATTATGGTCCGGAGAAATCTTTCATGATTAATTTGCAGGATTGCGGAACAGATGTCAGCACGGTAGACGTCACCTTTTCAGGAATACCCGACGGAATGCAGAGCGAAATGCTGTCCATTGAAAGTGGTACGGATGCAGCCAGTGGGCTGGCTATTGCGATTCTGGATGATGCGAAAATATTGATACCGCTTAATCAGGCGAGCAAAGACTACAGCTTACATAGCGGTAATGTGCCATTAACGTTTTATGCGCAACTGCGACCTGTCGGTGGCGGTGTGCAGTCGGGCAATGTGAGTGCCAGCGCGACATTTGTACTTCATTATGACTAATATCTGGAACAGATTTGCGCTGTCTATTTTTGTCGTCTTACTCCTGCTGGTAGCGGGAGAGTTACAGGCGGGGGTTGTGGTTGGGGGAACGCGATTTGTCTTTCCTGCTGACAGAGAATCGATTTCGATTTCACTGACCAATACCAGTCAGGAATCCTGGCTTATCAACAGTAAAATTAATCGCCCTGTACGCTGGGCGGGGGGAGATGCACCTGCCACATCAGCACCATTACTGGCAGCTCCGCCGCTTTTTCTGTTGAAGCCGGGAACCACAGGAACGTTGCGCTTGCTGAAAACTGAAAGCAATTTATTACCTGCGGATCGTGAAACGCTATTCGAATTAAGCATTGCCAGCGTGCCTTCTGGCAAAGTGGAAAATCAAAGCGTGAAAGTGGCGATGCGTTCAGTATTTAAACTGTTCTGGCGACCCGAAGGTTTGCAAGGCGATCCGTTGGAGGCTTATCAACAATTACGCTGGTCACGGACTTCGCAGGGGGTGCAACTGATTAACCCCACGCCTTACTACATCAACTTGATTCAGGTTAGCGTAAATGGTCAACCGCTAAGCAACGCGGGGGTTGTGGCTCCTAAAAGTCAGCGTCAGACAAGTTGGTGCCAGTCAGTGGCACAGTGCCAGGTCTCCTGGCGGACGATAAATGATTACGGCGGTTTGAGTGAAAAGAAGGAGCAAAATCTGCCCTAAAACAGGTTCAGAAAACGTTTGCGCTTTTTTTGCCACAGGTCAATTCCCTTTTGATCCGAACTCGCACATAATACGCACCCGGTTTGCACACCGGGAATCCAGGAGAGTTCATGTACTACCCCTTCGTTCGTAAAGCCCTTTTCCAGCTCGATCCTGAGCGCGCTCATGAGTTTACTTTTCAGCAATTACGTCGCATTACCGGAACGCCGTTTGAAGCACTTGTTCGACAGAACGTTCCAGCGAAACCGGTTAACTGCATGGGACTGACCTTTAAAAATCCGCTTGGTCTGGCTGCCGGTCTTGATAAAGACGGGGAGTGTATTGACGCTTTAGGCGCAATGGGATTTGGATCGATCGAGATCGGCACTGTCACCCCTCGTCCACAACCAGGAAATGACAAGCCACGTCTCTTCCGCCTGGTGGATGCTGAAGGTTTGATCAACCGTATGGGCTTTAATAACCTCGGCGTTGATAACCTCGTTGAGAACGTTAAAAAAGCACATTATGATGGCGTTCTGGGAATTAATATCGGTAAAAATAAAGATACACCGGTTGAGCAAGGCAAAGATGACTATCTGATTTGTATGGAGAAAATCTACGCCTATGCAGGATATATCGCCATCAATATTTCATCACCGAATACCCCAGGATTACGTACTCTGCAATATGGCGAAGCACTGGATGATTTATTAACGGCAATTAAAAATAAGCAAAATGATTTGCAAGCGATGCACCATAAATATGTGCCGATCGCAGTGAAGATCGCGCCGGATCTTTCTGAAGAGGAGTTGATCCAGGTGGCCGATAGTTTGGTACGCCATAATATTGATGGCGTTATTGCGACTAATACCACCCTCGATCGTTCTTTAGTTCAGGGAATGAAAAATTGCGAGCAAACCGGTGGCTTAAGTGGTCGTCCGTTACAATTAAAAAGCACAGAAATTATTCGCCGCTTGTCGCAGGAATTAAATGGTCGTTTACCGATCATTGGTGTTGGTGGTATTGACTCGGTTATCGCTGCCCGTGAGAAGATAGCCGCAGGGGCCTCACTGGTGCAAATTTATTCTGGTTTTATTTTTAAAGGGCCGCCGCTGATTAAAGAAATCGTTACTCATATCTAATTATTTCTTTCACTTTCTCTTTATAAGATAATCAGGGCTTTATTTTCAGCCCTGGTTGTTTTATATTCATTCCTGTTACTTATTTAGACATTTTGTACTTTTCTTGTTGAGGTTATTAAGCAAAGCGACAATGGAATGTGTTGCAGTGAATTTATAGGGTAGAGGAGAGGCATATGCGAATTAAACCAGACGATAACTGGCGTTGGTATTACGATGAAGAGCATGATCGAATGATGCTTGATTTAGCCAATGGTATGCTGTTTCGCTCACGTTTTGCACGTAAAATGTTGACGCCGGATGCTTTTTCTCCTGCGGGATTTTGCGTTGATGACGCCGCGCTCTATTTCACGTTTGAAGAAAAATGCCGCGATCTTAACTTATCAAAAGAACAAAAAGCTGAACTGGTGCTTAATGCACTGGTAGCGATTCGTTATCTCAAACCGCAAATGCCGAAAAGCTGGCATTTTGTTTCTCATGGCGAAATGTGGGCACCAGCGTCAGGTGATGCTGCCTGTGTCTGGTTAAGCGACACCAATGAGCAGGTCAATTTACTGGTTATTGAATCTGGCGAAAATGCCGCACTGTGCCTGCTGGCGCAACCTTGCGTCATTATCGCCGGGCGCGCCATGCAACTGGGTGATGCCATCAAAATTATGAATGACAGGCTGAGACCGCATGTGAGTTATGACAGCGTCAGCCTTGAACAAGCCGTTTAACTTTTCAGTTTCAATGCAGTCTTCGGTACGCAACTACAGCAAAGAATTGTTCCATCGTCGCTCATAGCTGATTTTTTCAGCGGGGTGACTTCGCCTTCGAGAAGCTGAACACGACAACTTCCACATATGCCGGCACGGCAAGAATAGGGAATACGAATCCCTTGATTTTCTAATTGTTCCAGCAGTACCTGTTGGTTATTACCGCGAAATGCCCGCCCTTGCCAGTTGATATCAACATTCGCATTCGGTTGTTGGGGCGCAGGGAAAGTATCGTCCGTTGCGGCCGCACCGTAGACTTTTGCCGGTGCTGTCGCCAGGATTTCCACCTCATCGCCAACACGGATAACACCACTGTTACGGGCAATTAAGTTTTGACCGAAATCGACATCGCCGTTATCCTGGGCTGTACGGAAAGATTGCAGCGTTTTTAATGGTTCGCCAGCCGGATGCTTTTGCCCTTTTTCCGGGCTAACGGTGGTGAAAATACAACGGCTACACGGTTTCACCACATCGAACACCACATCGCCAATACGAATCACTTTCCAGGTGTCTTCTTCCCACGCGGCTACGCCAGAAACAACCAGATTGGGGCGGAATTGTTCCATTTTGACACTTGCCGGACAGCGTTGTTGGAGATCGCGCAATGAAGCTTCATTGACGAGCAGATACGGATAGCCATCAGCGAATGACAGGGGTACAGTGTTGTGGCGTTTTACGCGCCGCGTCATCTGCGGCCCCACCCAGCGCAATTGCACGTCGCGGGAGAAAAATCCGCTTAACCATTTGTTAATCTCATCTGGCGCAATGCGCGCAGTAAAATGGTTACCCCACACTTCCGTTGGTGCGTCCTGTTTGGCGAAATCGGCAAAGCGGACCCACGCGCTGCTACCATCGGGCGCGGTGAGATGTAAGCCGTCATGCACGGGAGAAGGGGTAAACCGTACCATTTGCGGAAACTGACGAGCGGTAATAAACGTACCGTCAGGTTCTGTCAGCATAAAAATGCGATCGAAGGCCAGCCCGCTGATATCTGCAAGAGCGTGTGTCAGACCGATGCCACGCATGGATTTAACAGGATGAATAAAAAGCCGGGTTAATGTCGCCACGGTGCGGTCCCCAAATGAAAATAAGCCCTCAACTTTATGACATGACGGACTTATTAGCTATAATGCGCAACAATTTTCTTAGAGTAAAAGTGACGATATGAATTCTCTGTTTGCCAGTACGGCCCGTGGGCTGGAAGAGCTGTTAAAAACTGAACTGGAAAACCTGGGGGCCGTTGAATGCCAGGTGGTTCAGGGTGGGGTCCATTTCAAGGGCGACACGCGGCTTGTATACCAGAGCCTGATGTGGAGCCGCCTGGCCTCGCGTATTATGTTGCCGCTGGGCGAGTGTAAGGTTTACAGCGATTTAGACCTCTATCTCGGCGTTCAGGCGATCAACTGGACAGAGATGTTTAATCCTGGCGCGACCTTTGCTGTCCACTTTAGCGGTCTGAATGACACTATCCGCAACAGCCAGTACGGCGCGATGAAAGTTAAAGACGCAATTGTTGATGCTTTCACGCGTAAAAATCTGCCGCGACCAAATGTTGATCGCGATGCGCCGGATATCCGCGTTAATGTCTGGCTACATAAAGAAACCGCCAGTATCGCTCTCGACTTAAGTGGTGATGGTTTGCATCTGCGTGGTTATCGTGACCGTGCCGGTATTGCGCCAATCAAAGAAACACTGGCGGCTGCCATTGTGATGCGATCCGGCTGGCAGCCAGGAACACCACTGCTTGACCCGATGTGTGGTTCCGGTACGTTGCTGATTGAAGCAGCGATGCTGGCGACCGACCGCGCGCCGGGCTTGCACCGTGGGCGTTGGGGCTTTAGCGGCTGGGCGCAGCACGACGAAGCCATCTGGCAGGAAGTGAAAGCGGAAGCGCAAACTCGTGCTCGTAAAGGTCTGGCAGAATACAGCTCTCATTTCTACGGTTCCGACAGCGATGCGCGGGTGATTCAACGTGCGCGTACTAACGCCCGCCTGGCGGGGATTGGCGAACTGATCACTTTTGACGTGAAAGATGTCGCGCAACTGACCAATCCGCTGCCAAAAGGACCGTATGGTACAGTACTGAGCAACCCGCCGTACGGCGAGCGTCTGGACAGCGAACCGGCGCTGATTGCGCTGCATAGTCTGTTGGGTCGAATCATGAAAAACCAGTTCGGTGGCTGGAATCTCTCTTTATTCAGCGCCTCACCGGATTTGTTAAGTTGTCTGCAATTGCGCGCAGACAAACAGTACAAGGCGAAAAATGGCCCGCTGGACTGCGTGCAGAAAAATTACCACGTTGCTGAAAGTACTCCGGACAGCAAACCGGCGATGGTGGCGGAAGATTACGCCAACCGTCTGCGTAAGAACCTGAAGAAATTCGAAAAATGGGCGCGTCAGGAAGGGATTGAATGTTATCGTCTGTATGACGCCGATTTGCCGGAATACAACGTCGCTGTTGACCGCTACGCCGACTGGGTGGTCGTGCAGGAGTACGCGCCGCCGAAGACCATCGATGCGCACAAAGCGCGTCAACGTCTGTTCGATATTATCGCTGCGACCATTTCGGTACTGGGGATTGCGCCAAACAAACTGGTGCTGAAAACCCGTGAACGCCAGAAAGGCAAAAATCAGTATCAGAAACTGGGCGAGAAGGGCGAGTTTATTGAAGTCACCGAATATAACGCGCACCTGTGGGTGAACCTGACGGATTACCTCGATACGGGTTTGTTCCTCGATCACCGTATCGCCCGTCGTATGCTCGGTCAGATGAGTAAAGGCAAAGATTTCCTCAACCTTTTCTCCTATACCGGTAGCGCCACCGTGCACGCGGGCTTAGGCGGTGCGCGCAGCACCACCACGGTGGATATGTCGCGTACTTATCTGGAGTGGGCAGAACGCAACCTGCGTCTGAATGGCTTAACCGGTCGTGCGCATCGCCTGATTCAGGCCGATTGCCTGGCGTGGTTGCGTGAAGCTAATGAACAGTTCGATCTGATCTTTATCGATCCGCCAACCTTCTCTAACTCAAAACGAATGGAAGATGCGTTTGATGTTCAGCGCGATCATCTGGCTCTGATGAAAGATCTGAAGCGCCTGCTGCGCGCAGGTGGGACTATCATGTTCTCGAACAACAAACGTGGCTTCCGTATGGATCTCGACGGTCTGGCAAAACTGGGGCTGAAAGCACAAGAAATTACGCAAAAAACGCTCTCCCAGGATTTCGCCCGTAACCGCCAGATCCACAACTGCTGGCTGATTACCGCAGCCTGAAAGGAATAGTAATGTCATTAATCAGTATGCATGGCGCATGGCTGTCGTTCAGCGACGCGCCGCTTCTCGATAACGCAGAATTGCACATCGAAGATAACGAACGTGTTTGTCTGGTGGGCCGTAACGGCGCAGGCAAATCGACGTTAATGAAAATCCTCAACCGTGAACAGGGGCTGGATGACGGTCGGATAATCTATGAGCAAGATTTGATCGTTGCGCGTTTGCAACAAGATCCGCCGCGTAACGTCGAGGGCAGCGTTTATGATTTCGTTGCCGAAGGCATTGAAGAACAAGCGGAATATCTGAAACGCTATCACGATATTTCGCGCCTGGTGATGAACGACCCGAGCGAGAAAAATCTCAACGAACTGGCGAAGGTTCAGGAACAGCTGGATCACCACAACCTGTGGCAGCTGGAAAACCGCATCAACGAAGTGCTGGCGCAACTGGGGTTAGATCCTAACGTTGCGCTGTCGTCACTTTCCGGCGGTTGGTTGCGTAAAGCGGCGTTGGGACGCGCGCTGGTGAGCAATCCGCGCGTGTTACTGCTTGACGAACCGACGAACCACCTGGATATCGAAACCATCGACTGGCTCGAAGGTTTCCTGAAAACCTTTAACGGGACGATTATTTTTATCTCCCACGATCGTTCGTTTATTCGCAATATGGCGACGCGTATTGTTGATCTCGATCGCGGCAAGCTGGTGACCTATCCAGGGAATTACGACCAGTATTTACTGGAAAAAGAAGAAGCCCTGCGCGTGGAAGAGCTGCAAAACGCCGAGTTCGACCGCAAACTGGCGCAGGAAGAGGTGTGGATCCGTCAGGGGATCAAAGCGCGTCGTACCCGTAACGAAGGTCGCGTGCGTGCATTGAAAGCGATGCGTCGTGAACGTAGCCAACGCCGCGAGGTAATGGGTACGGCAAAGATGCAGGTGGAAGAGGCCAGCCGCTCCGGTAAGATCGTTTTCGAAATGGAAGACGTTTGCTACCAGGTTGACGGCAAGCAACTGGTGAAAGATTTTTCTGCCCAGGTTCAACGTGGCGACAAAATTGCCCTGATTGGCCCGAATGGCTGTGGTAAAACCACGCTACTGAAACTGATGCTCGGTCAACTTCAAGCGGACAGCGGGCGTATTCATGTCGGCACCAAACTGGAAGTGGCTTACTTCGACCAACACCGCGCGGAACTCGATCCCGATAAAACGGTAATGGATAACCTGGCAGAAGGTAAGCAAGAGGTGATGGTTAACGGTAAACCACGCCACGTGCTGGGCTATTTGCAGGACTTCCTGTTCCATCCGAAACGAGCGATGACGCCGGTGCGTGCGCTTTCTGGCGGGGAACGTAACCGTCTGCTGCTGGCGCGCTTGTTCCTTAAGCCAAGCAATTTACTGATCCTCGACGAACCGACCAACGACCTTGACGTCGAAACGCTCGAACTGCTTGAAGAGCTAATCGACAGCTACCAGGGGACAGTGTTGTTAGTAAGCCACGATCGTCAGTTTGTCGATAACACCGTTACAGAATGCTGGATTTTCGAAGGCGGCGGCAAAATTGGTCGTTATGTTGGCGGTTATCATGATGCCCGTGGTCAGCAAGAACAGTATGTGGCGCTTAAACAGCCTGTGGTGAAAAAAACCGAAGAAGCGGCAGCGCCAAAAACAGAAACTGTAAAACGCAACACTAGCAAACTAAGCTATAAATTGCAGCGCGAACTGGAACAGCTTCCTCAATTGCTTGAAGATCTGGAATCGAAGCTGGAAGCCTTACAGGCGCAGGTGGCGGATGCCTCCTTCTTCAGCCAGTCTCATGAACATACGCAAAAAGTGCTCGCTGATCTGGCTGCTGCGGAGCAGGAGTTGGAGCAGGCTTTTGAACGCTGGGAGTATCTTGAAGCGTTAAAAAATGGTGGCTGATCGCAAAACAGTTGATTGATATAGAGGCTGATGACAAAGGTAAAATTGCCTGATGCGCTACGCTTATCAGGCATGGGGGAAACTATTTGTATTCTCTCAGACCGGTAAAGGCACCTATGCTGCATCCGGCATGAAAAAAGGACACTTTGTCAGCAATCTGTAGAATAGCGCATCATTAAGGAGTACCAATGTGCGAACATCATCATGCCGCGAAGCATATCTTATGCTCGCAGTGTGACATGCTGGTGGAATTACCCCACCTTGAGCATGGTCAGAAAGCGGCATGTCCTCGGTGTGGTACAACGTTAACCGTTGCGTGGGACGCGCCCCGGCAGCGTCCTACCGCCTATGCGTTGGCCGCACTGTTCATGCTGTTGCTGTCCAACTTATTCCCTTTTGTGAATATGAACGTCGCAGGAGTTACCAGTGAAATTACATTACTGGAAATTCCGGGCGTGCTGTTTTCTGAGGACTACGCCAGCCTCGGCACTTTTTTCTTGTTGTTTGTGCAACTGGTTCCTGCATTTTGCCTGCTTACCATTCTGCTTCTGGTGAATCGCGCCGAATTACCGGTACGTCTGAAAGAGCAACTGGCACGGGTGCTCTTTCAACTCAAAACCTGGGGAATGGCAGAGATTTTCCTCGCGGGTGTGCTGGTCAGTTTCGTCAAACTGATGGCCTACGGCAGTATTGGTGTGGGCAGCAGTTTTCTCCCCTGGTGTTTATTTTGTGTGCTGCAACTGCGCGCCTTCCAGTGCGTTGATCGTCGCTGGTTGTGGGATGATATTGCGCCGATGCCAGAACTACTTAAGCCGTTAAAACCGGGCATTACGGGTATCCGACAAGGATTGCGCTCTTGCTCTTGCTGTACGGCGATCCTTCCCGCCGATGAAACGGTGTGCCCGCGTTGCGGCACGAAAGGATACGTTCGGCGCAGAAATAGCCTGCAATGGACGCTGGCGCTGCTTGTTACGTCCATCATGCTGTATCTCCCGGCTAATCTATTACCCATCATGGTGACCGATTTATTAGGTTCGAAGATGCCGTCGACGATTCTCGCCGGGGTCATCCTGTTGTGGAGTGAAGGTTCTTACCCTGTTGCTGCGGTTATCTTTTTAGCCAGTATCATGGTGCCAACGTTAAAGATGATCGCCATCGCATGGTTGTGCTGGGATGCCAAAGGGCACGGCAAGCGTGACAGCGAAAGAATGCATTTAATTTATGAAGTTGTTGAGTTTGTAGGCCGCTGGTCGATGATTGACGTTTTCGTGATTGCGGTGCTCTCGGCGCTGGTGCGTATGGGAGGTTTAATGAGTATTTATCCGGCAATGGGTGCGTTAATGTTTGCTTTAGTCGTCATAATGACAATGTTTTCTGCGATGACGTTTGATCCACGCTTGTCGTGGGATCGTCAACCTGAATCAGTGCATGAGGAGTCCTGACAGTATGGAATCTAATAATGGGGAAGCCAAAATCCAGAAAGTGAAGAACTGGTCTCCCGTGTGGATATTTCCTATCGTCACGGCGCTTATAGGGGCGTGGGTTCTTTTTTATCATTACAGTCATCAGGGGCCGGAAGTTACCCTGATCACCGCGAATGCGGAAGGGATTGAGGGCGGCAAGACTACCATTAAAAGCCGTAGTGTTGACGTCGGCGTGGTCGAGAGCGCAACGCTAGCCGATGATTTGACGCACGTTGAAATCAAAGCGCGCCTGAATGCCGGTATGGAGAAGCTGCTGCATAAAGATACCGTCTTCTGGGTGGTAAAACCGCAGATAGGTCGAGAAGGTATTAGTGGCCTGGGCACACTGCTTTCCGGTGTGTATATCGAACTGCAACCGGGGGCGAAAGGCAGCAAACAGGCAAGTTATGATTTGCTCGATTCGCCACCGCTGGCACCGCCTGATGCGAAAGGTATTCGTGTGATTCTTGATAGCAAAAAAGCCGGACAACTCTCGCCGGGAGATCCGGTGCTGTTCCGTGGCTATCGGGTAGGTTCGGTTGAAACCAGCACCTTCGATACGCAAAAACGCAATATCAGCTATCAACTGTTCATCAATGCGCCTTATGACCGGTTGGTGACCGGCAATGTTCGTTTCTGGAAAGATAGTGGCATTGCGGTTGATCTGACGTCAGCGGGAATGCGCGTAGAGATGGGCTCGTTGACAACGCTACTCAGCGGCGGCGTCAGCTTTGACGTGCCGGAAGGTCTGGATTTAGGGCAGCCTGTTGCGCCGAAAACCGCATTCGTTTTGTATGACGACCAGAAGAGCATTCAGGATTCGCTATACACCGATCACATTGACTATCTGATGTTCTTTAAAGATTCGGTACGAGGCTTGCAGCCTGGCGCTCCGGTAGAATTCCGGGGTATTCGCCTGGGTACAGTAAGTAAAGTACCTTTCTTTGCGCCGAATATGCGTCAGACATTTAATGATGATTACCGTATTCCGGTACTTATTCGCATTGAACCGGAACGGCTGAAAATGCAGCTTGGCGAAAATGCGGATGTCGTTAAGCACCTTGGAGAGTTGTTGAAACGTGGTTTACGCGGATCGCTGAAGACCGGAAATCTGGTCACTGGCGCGCTCTATGTTGATCTCGATTTCTATCCAAATACGCCAGCAATAACCGGTATTCGTGAATTTAATGGTTATCAGATTATCCCGACCGTTAGCGGCGGTCTGGCGCAAATCCAGCAACGTCTGATGGAAGCATTAGATAAGATCAACAAGCTGCCGTTGAATCCGATGATTGAGCAGGCGACCAGTACGCTGTCTGAAAGCCAGCACACGATGAAAAACCTGCAAGCGACGCTGGATAGTATGAACAAGATCCTTGCCAGCCAGTCGATGCAGCAGTTGCCGACGGATATGCAGTCAACGTTGCGTGAGCTGAATCGCAGTATGCAGGGCTTCCAGCCTGGCTCCGCAGCCTACAACAAGATGGTGGCGGATATGCAGCGGCTTGATCAGGTGTTGCGTGAACTGCAACCGGTGCTGAAAACGCTTAATGAGAAGAGTAACGCGCTGGTATTTGAAGCGAAGGACAAAAAAGATCCAGAGCCGAAGAGGGCGAAACAATGAAAAAGTGGCTAGTGACGATTGCGGCACTGTGGCTGGCCGGATGCAGCTCCGGCGAGATCAATAAAAACTATTACCAGTTACCTGTTGTGCAGAGCGGTACGCAAAGTACCGCCAGCCAGGGCAATCGCCTGTTATGGGTAGAGCAAGTCGTTGTTCCAGACTATCTGGCGGGGAATGGGGTGGTTTATCAGACCAGTGATGTGAAGTATGTGATTGCCAACAACAACCTGTGGGCCAGCCCGCTGGATCAACAGTTGCGCAACACCCTGGTTGCTAATCTGAGTACGCAACTCCCCGGTTGGGTGGTTGCTTCCCAGCCTCTGGGAAGCGCCCAGGACACGCTCAACGTAACCGTAACGGAGTTTAACGGTCGCTATGATGGCAAGGTCATTGTCAGTGGCGAGTGGCTGTTGAACCACCAGGGACAATTGATCAAACGACCGTTCCGTCTGGAAGGGGTGCAAAATCAGGATGGCTACGATGAAATGGTCAAAGTGCTGGCCAGTGTCTGGAGTCAGGAAGCCACTGCTATTGCGCAAGAGATAAAGCGTCTACCTTAATTATAAATATTTGTAAATATAACCGTCTCCGGCATGTAGCCTGAGGCGGTTTTTTTGTTTAATCCATCGAGAAAAACTTGTTCCGCTTCACATTTTTTGTACAACCAACATGCCTGTATGGCTCACAAATATGACAGTGGCGTGAATTTTGCGCATTGACGGCAGTTATGATTCGCGGTATTGCTTAACTGTGATTGCACATTTAGTAATCACTGTTTTCTTTTCCACCAGAAACCAGTATGAGGGAAACGAGGCATGAAGAGACAAAAACGAGATCGCCTGGAACGGGCACATCAACGTGGTTATCAGGCCGGCATCGCCGGACGCTCAAAAGAAATGTGTCCCTATCAGACGCTGAATCAAAGGTCACAATGGCTGGGAGGCTGGCGAGAAGCCATGGCGGACAGGGTAGTAATGGCCTGATTCTGTCTCTTTAAAAAGAAACCTCCGCAATGCGGAGGTTTCGCCTTTAATATGTAGCCTGATTTAAATCAGAATGCAGAAGTATCCTGGAACAGACCGACTTTCAGGTCGCTGGCGGTATAGATTAGACGACCATCTACCAGCACTTCGCCGTCTGCCAGACCCATGATCAAGCGACGGTTAACAATGCGTTTAAAGTGAATACGGTAGGTCACTTTTTTCGCGGTAGGTAGAACCTGACCAGTGAACTTCACTTCGCCTACACCCAGTGCGCGGCCTTTACCTTCGCCGCCCAGCCAGCCAAGGTAGAACCCTACCAGCTGCCACATCGCATCCAGACCCAGACATCCCGGCATTACCGGATCGCCGATGAAGTGGCAGCCGAAGAACCATAGGTCTGGATTGATATCCAGTTCTGCTTCGACATAGCCTTTGTCGAAGTTACCGCCGGTCTCGGTCATTTTGACCACTCGATCCATCATCAGCATGTTTGGTGCTGGCAATTGCGGGCCTTTAGCGCCAAACAGTTCTCCGCGACCAGAGGCAAGAAGGTCTTCTTTTGTATAGGATTCGCGTTTATCTACCATGTTCTCTGTAAGCCTTATTTTAGTGAAGCACGCAGGATAGCTAACACGTGTACGCTGAACAAGTCCGATCAGTTCGGAATAAACCAGTTCAGCCAACGTAATGGCAATGGAAAACGGTGACGTCCTTCCTGTTGCGATGCTTGCGCAATACGTTCCTGGATAGTTTGCATCAGCGTTGTCTGGCCTTCGCCATCCCACACAAGATTTAATAATAACGGCAGTGCGTCAGTCACATCGTCTACTGCCCAGATGGTGAATTTGCCTTCCTCTACCGCTTTCACAAGTTCACTGTGAAGACTTAAATGGCGAACGTTAGAGGTAGGGATAATGACACCTTGTTTCCCCGTTAACTCACGTTGCTGGCAAATCGCAAAGAAGCCTTCGATTTTCTCATTCAAACCACCGACCGGTTGGGCGCGACCGAACTGATCGACTGAACCCGTAATAGCGATACTCTGATTCACCGGCACATCGGCAAGGGCGCTTATCAGGGCGCAGAGTTCAGCCATCGAGGCACTATCGCCGTCCACTTCACTGTATGACTGCTCAAAAGTTAGCGATGCTGAGAAAGGGATCTGTTGCTCAAGCTGAAGCTCCGACATCAGGAACGCCTGCATGATCATCATCCCTTTAGCGTGTATGTTGCCGCCAAGCTCGGCTTTGCGTTCGATATCGGTAAACTCGCCATCGCCTATATGCACAACGCAGCTAATGCGAGAAGGTTCGCCAAAAGCGCGCGGATGGCCCGGAAATTCGATGACCGAAAGGGCGTTAATTTGCCCGATGCGTTCGCCTTCGGTTTCAATCAGGATCTGCTCCTGAAGGATCTCATCCTGCATCCGTTCGGCGAGGAAACCTTCGCGCCATTCACGCTGCTGTAGCATTAAGTTTAGCTGCTCGCCGGAGAAGGTATCGCCATCGCACAAGGAAGCGACTTCTTTACACTGGCGGAGGATCCACTGCGGGCTAAGCGGCAGCGTTTCTTGTTCACCGGTGTAGCGGACGGCTTCGCGGATAAGTACCGGCCAGGCATCAGTTCCCGGCGCAGGCAAGTGGTTATGTCTGGCGGTGAACGTCACCCAGCGACACCACTGGCTTACTGACTCGGCGTCGATAATTTGAAGGGTATCTTCAAATTCACTATAAATAGCCTGCTCAGAGAGTTCTGGCTCCATCTCCTGGAAATCGGCCAATGATTCGCGTTCGCCGACCAGAACGACTTTCAGCTTCAGTGGCATTGAAGGAACGGAGACAGGGAGAGGACGCGACTCATCAAACGCTACCCAGTCAAAATATTCGCGGTTAACGATATTTTTCAGCCGCATCCACAGCAGAGGTTGCGCCAGCAGAGTACGCAAAGAGATGATGAGAATACCGCCATTTGCCTGATGCACCAGGCCTGGCTGCAAGGTAATGTCGCCATTAAACTGGCGCAGGCAGCCAAAGAGTTGTTCTGCTTCTACCCAGTCGGCAGCGACAACCTGCGTTAAAGTCGCAAAATTATCATCTGCGCTAACTGCGTTACGTAAGCGAATGGTGTGGCCGGAAATCTCATAATGACCGCCCACCAGTTGGCCTGCATCGCTTTGTAGCGCACGTGCGGCATCGGCAATAAGATTCAGATACTCAGACTCATTCGGGGCCTTTGCCAGCATAAAAGAGGAGGATGCTCGCGTATGCAGTAGCTGTTCCAGCGCAAATTGCAGTCGCGGTTGAGTATCACTGAATAAAGGATCGTTTTCGTCAATCAAATGTGGCTGTGCAAATACTTCCTGATAGCTTTCGGTATCAGGCACTAAGTCACGCCATGCAAGTTTCGTAATGGTCAAAGTTGATGTTTTTTAGTCTGTTGTCAAAGATGCGATTATACCGTAACCGGCACTTCAGCACACGTGGAAAGCGATGACAAAAGACCTGTCGTGCGCGCGAAAGCTCACAGGATGGAGATTCTTTTCATCACACAGTTAAAAAACTGATATTCTGTAAAGAGTTACACGGTAACATTGAGATCGCTATGAAATATCAACAACTTGAAAATCTGGAAAGCGGTTGGAAATGGAAGTATCTGGTGAAGAAACACCGTGAAGGGGAGTTAATTACCCGTTACGTAGAAGCCAGTGCCGCCCAGGAAGCCGTTGACGTGTTGCTATCGCTGGAAAATGAACCCGTGCTGGTAAATGGCTGGATTGACAAGCATATGAATCCAGAGCTGGTCAATCGCATGAAGCAGACAATTCGGGCCAGACGGAAACGCCATTTTAATGCGGAACATCAGTACACGCGTAAGAAATCAATCGATCTGGAATTTATTGTCTGGCAACGGCTGGCAGGTCTTGCACAGCGGCGCGGTAAAACACTTTCCGAAACGATTGTCCAGCTGATTGAAGATGCGGAAAACAAAGAGAAATATGCAAATAAAATGTCTTCTTTGAAGCAGGATTTGCAGGCCTTACTGGGTAAGGAATAACTTGCCAGGGTTATTTACTTTACTGAAGACGAAAAAAACCCCGCATGAAGCGGGGTTTTTTACCAGACGAGAACTTAAGCCTGCGGCTGAGTTACAACGTCTTTGATGCCTTTAACTTCGATCTCTACGCGACGATCCGGAGCCAGGCAGTCAATCAGTGCAGCGCGTTGTTTCACGTTGTCACAGGTGTTGCCGGTAACCGGGTTGGATTCGCCCATACCACGTGCGGAGATCTTGTCAGACGGGATACCTTTAGAGATCAGGTAATCAACGACGGACTGAGCACGACGCTCGGACAGACCCTGGTTGTAAGCATCAGAACCGATGCGGTCAGTGTAACCCAGAACAACTACGGAACCGTCTTTCGGATCCAGGTTGCTCAGCTGGCTGTACAGCTGATCCAGAGCAGCCTGACCTTCCGGTTTCAGGGTTGCTTTGTTGAAGTTGAACAGAACGTCAGACTTCAGAGTGAAGTGCTTGGTCTGTACTTCTGGAGCCGGAGCCGGAGCAACTACCGGAGCTGCTTCGCCCTGACCGAAACGGTAGGAAACACCCAGGCTCAGCAGACCGTTGTCCGGACGAGTACCGATGGTGTGTGCGTCACCGATGTTGTTGGTCCACTGGTATTCCAGACGGGTAGCGATTTCAGGAGTGATCGCGTACTCAACACCACCTGCGAATACCGGGGAAACGCCGGTGTCGTGGTCTTTAAAGGATGCGCCACCAGGTACGTTAGCCTTGGTGTCTGCACGCCATACCATACCACCCAGACGAGTGTAGATGTCCAGATCGTCAGTGATTGGGTAACCCAGTTTAGCGGTCAGCTGAACGCCCTGAGCTTTGTATGCGCCATTGATGTTGTCGCCTTTGTACGGCATACGACCTAACCAGTCGTAACCCATTTCAAAGCCAACATACGGGTTAACCTGGTAACCACCAAAAGCACCTGCACCCAGTTGGTTTTCGTGGGTCGGACCATTGTTAGGAATGAAACCAGTGTCATGGTACTGGGACCAGCCCAGTTTAGCACCAGTGTACCAGGTGTTATCTTTCGGAGCGGCCTGCGCTACGGTAGCGAAACCAGCCAGTGCCACTGCAATCGCGATAGCTGTCTTTTTCATTTTTTGCGCCTCGTTATCATCCAAAATACGCCATGAATATCTCCAACGAGATAACACGGTTAAATCCTTCACCGGGGATCTGCTCAATATTAACTCTACCGATATCTTCGGCTTATGCCGAGCACCCCTGGCGATGTAAAGTCTACAACGTAGTTGAAAACTTACAAGTGTGAACTCCGTCAGGCATATGAAAAAAAAGATTTGTATAAGGCGCGTTTAACCTTTTTTGTTAACGACACTTTACAGCATAAAATCGCGGAAACCGCTTCAGACAAGCCTCCGCAGGGAAAGTTAGCCATGAGTGAAATCGTCAGACGGGCGATAAAAAAAGTTCCAGGATTAATCCTAAATTTACTTAATGATACAAATTAGAGTGAATCTTTACCCCGGAAAGTTGTCTCGTGGCGTGAGAGGATGTGCTCACTGGACGCATAATAAACCCCATTGCGTTACCTTCATTAGCGGCATCCACAAGCTCTGCATGTTCTTCTTCTGTCAGATCATCTGTTAACCAACCGATCACCACGCTGTAATTTCCCGTGCGTAAAGCGCGAACCATTGATTCCACTGTATGGCAAGGGGAAAGCTGGTTTATCTGCATCACTTTCGTTAAAGGTAGTCCAGCAGCCTGAACCCATTCACGACTCAGTTTTTGTTTTGGTGTTAACCATAGTTGCCAACGTGATTGCTGGCCGAGTTGCTGCAACAATGGCAAAAGCAGCAGTTGCGTCATCATGGGCTGATCTTCGCGATAGACAACTTCACTAATTAGCCCGGCTGTTGTGTTTTCCGTGGAGACACGCGCAATTTTGTTTGCTGCGGATGAGAACAACGAAGAACGATGTGCATAGCCTGAAGTGTACATAATCAATCCAGCCCTGTGAGTTACTGTATGAATATACAGTACATCCGGTGGCAACAAAGATCAACCCTAATTTCGGAAAGAGCCTCGCAAATTTTGTCGTTGGTGACCTGAAAACTTAAATTAATCTTGCCCCTTGATAATAAGTTGCCTATTTTCGTATTTAACGGATCCGTTAATGTGAATCATTCTTTTATATTATGATTTTAAAAGGAATTTTATGAAAAGCCTCTCTTATAAGCGGATCTATAAGTCACAAGAATACCTGGCTACGCTGGGCACCATTGAATATCGATCATTGTTTGGTAGTTACAGTCTGACCGTTGATGACACGGTATTTGCAATGGTTTCTGATGGCGAGTTGTATCTTCGGGCTTGTGAACAAAGTGCACAATACTGTGTAAAACATCCGCCAGTATGGCTGACATATAAAAAGTGTGGGCGGTTTGTTACCCTCAATTACTACCGGGTCGATGAAAGCCTATGGCGAAATCAACAAAAGCTGGTGCGCCTGTCGAAATATTCTCTGGACGCTGCGCTTAAAGAGAAAAGTACGCGCAATATCCGGCAACGGCTGAAAGATTTACCCAATATGTCTTACCATCTTGAGGCTATTCTTGGGGAAGTGGGGATTAAGGATGTACGGGCGTTACGTATTCTTGGGGCGAAAATGTGTTGGTTGCGACTGCGGCAACAGAACAGTCTGGTGACAGAAAAAATCTTATTTATGCTTGAAGGCGCAATTCTCGGTATTCATGAAGCTGCGCTCCCGGTGGCACGCCGCCAGGAGCTTGCAGAATGGGCAGATTCAATTACGCCGAAACAGGAGTTTCCTGCGGAACTTGAGTAATTCTGCGCTGCAGACGACCAATTTCTGGTAGTAATGCAATCAATAATCCGACTTGCTGTACAACCAGAGGTTCTTTGCTGTCTGCCCGTGGTTCAAGTTGCTGCATCTGTTGTTTCAGGTCAGCTAATGCCTGATTGACGCGTTCTTCATCGGCTGGTTGATGATGTAGCGCGTCATCCACATAGCAAACTGCGTCATCAAGAAACGCCAGAATTTCAGGGTTAGTTAACTGCTCACGGTGTGCACCGAGGGCAGAAATGTAACTGGTAAACGTATGGTTAAGGCACAGTAACCGGAACGCGTCCTCGCGAATTTGCGGTGTGACATTCGGTTCGCTGGACATATTCGACACCACCGACGCCAGCTCTGCATCACGATTGTGTGCATCGCGACGAGCAATACGATATGCCAGACGGTTATCGCGCCCCTGGTGGTATTGTTCGAGAATAGCATCGAGATAACGGCAGTTAGCATCGGTTGCGCGCTCAAGCATTCGGGGCAGATTACGAAACCGCCAGTCTGGCCAGATGTAACTTACCGCTGCCCATGCAATGGCACATCCGATCAGCGTATCGATTACGCGAGGCAATGCCACTTCAAAACCTTCACCCAGCAAGTTAAAGCACAGTAGCACCAGAAGCGTAATGAACATTGTTGCATGAGCGTATTGCACGTTACGGAAGGCAAAAAATAGAACACCGGTAATGACCAGCAGCACCAGTTGCCCTTCCAGTGACGGCACAAACCACAGCACAGGAATGCCAATCGCAATACCCACCAGCGTACCAATAATCCTTAACTTCAGGCGGTGGCGCGTGGCGTTATAGTTTGGCTGGCAGACAAATAAACTTGTCAGCAAGATCCAATACCCGTGATGCATCCCGGTTATCTGAATGATGGCGTAGCCGAAGCACAAGACAAGTGACATTCTTACCGCATGACGGAAGAGGGCGGATTCCGGCGTGAAGTGACGGCTAAGACGCAGCCAGATATCGCTCAACCCATGCGGGCTGTCATCTGCGAGTTCATTTTCGTCATTATTATGGGGCAGCGCCTGAGCCTGTTCTGATTCAATTGTTGCCAGTTGGGCATCAATGGCACGTAAATTGTTCAGCAAAAATCCCAGTGTTTTGAGTAAATCGGCGGGTGCGCCGTTATCGCGCATTCGCTCCAGCGCAGCATCAATATGCGTAAAAGCGCGATCAAAATGTGGATCGTGTTGATAAGGCTGACGCAGCAAAATACAGCGTGACAGTTGCTGGCAGGCCTGTCCCTGCATTGACATCAGTCGCTGGAAACGGAACAGCACGTCACTGTGGCGAAAATGTTCCCGCAACGTTTGATACTGAATATGGGAAGAGCTGGCACGCTCGTGGATATCCTGCGCCACAAAGTAGTAATGCAATGTGCGACGTGTTCCCCGCTGACCACGATCGCCGCGTAAACGAGTCAGCAACGAGAGTTTCGTCTGATTCAGTGTCGCCATCAGTTGCCCGTTGGCGAGAGCCAAATCGTACAGCGGTGCCTGGCTTTCATCCTCTATATCGGGATCGAACATGCGTGATTTCAGTTCCAGATAACGCGCCAGTTGTTCATAGCAACGCGCCAGATTGTCCTGCAATGGGCGGACAGGGAACAGTAGGTGACCGATAAGCGTCAGGACGTTGTACCAGACGGCACCGGCAAGCAGATACATCGGCTGCTGATACCAGTGCTCATACAGAGACGTTCCCAACATGGTGTAGATAGCGATCAGCAACGCGCCAAAAGCGATTGTTGCATAGCGTTGACCCAGGCCGCCGAGCAAAATGAAACCGCTGGTGGAGAGCGTTAAGCCAATGGCAAACAGCCAGGGCCAGGGAAACAGCAATTCTACCGAGGCCGAGGCGATAAAAAAGCAGAATAGCGTAATGATAAGGTTACGCAGACGCCCAGCCAGTCGGTCGTCGAGATCGGTCAGCGCCGCTGCCACCATCCCCAGGGTCAGCGGAATCGTCAGTTTTACATCACCCAGCCACCACGGAAATGCAGTAGTACCACAAAGCGCAATAAAAATACGCGCGTAATACAGCCAGGCGCTGTTCCAGGTATAGCGTTTGAGCAAAGGACTTAGCATAAAAGCCATAATGTTAGGTTATTCAAAACGACGTCGCGCATTGGCTTCACGCGCAGCACGAGCTGTTTCCACAGAAACCACGCGGCGACCGACCGGCCACAGTGCAATAGCGGCAATTTTAAAGTTTGCAATGCCAACTGGAATGCCAATGATGGAAATGCATTGTGCGATACCTGTCGCAATGTGCATCAGGCATAACCACCAGCCAAAGAAAATCAGCCAGAAAATATTCAGTACCGTACCGCCAGTATTCAGCAGCACATTTTTACCTGCCGGATTCAGTTCATCGACATGAATGGCCTCATTGCCATAAGGCACCAGAGACAGTTTGGTGATCTCCCAGCAGGATCGTGTCAGCGGTAAGGTAAAAATCAGCACAATACTGACCAGGGTCGCCAACAGCCAGCCCAGAGTGGTGGCAAATCCGCCAAGCACAAAGTTCAGAATGTTCAAAACGGTACGCATAAAACCTCGCTTTACTGTGGTTTTCAGTAATGGGCGGCAATTGTAACGTTTTTTTGGGCTGGAGCACGTTTTCTCTGACGGTTACACTGATAAGAAATAACATCGTGTGGATCTACAGAGTCATGGAACTGAAAGCGACAACTCTTGGCAAACGTCTGGCACAGCACCCTTACGATCGGGCGGTGATCCTCAATGCCGGGATAAAAGTCTCCGGCGATCGTCACGAATATCTCATTCCTTTCAATCAATTACTGGCGATTCACTGTAAACGCGGTCTGGTATGGGGTGAACTGGAATTTGTACTGTCTGATGAAAAAGTAGTGCGTCTGCACGGCACCGAATGGGGTGAGACGCAGCGTTTTCACCGTCATCTTGATGCTCTCTGGCGGTGCTGGAGCGAAGAGATGAGCGAAATTGCGGCTGGTGTATTACAGCAGCAATTGGATCTTATTGCCGCGCGCACCAACGATAATAAATGGCTGACGCGGGAGCAAACTTCTGGCGCGCAGCAACAAATCCGCCAGGCTTTGTCGGCGTTGCCGTTGCCGGTCAATCGACTGGAAGAATTCGATAACTGCCGTGAGGCGTGGCGCAAATGTCAGGCCTGGTTGAAAGATATTGAAGGCGCTCGGTTGCAGCATAATCAGGCGTATACCGAAGCCATGCTTAACGAGTATGCGGATTTTTTCCGTCAGGTTGAATCTTCACCACTTAATCCGGCACAGGCTCGGGCAGTCGTTAATGGCGAACATTCCCTGTTAGTGCTGGCAGGCGCAGGAAGCGGTAAAACGTCGGTGCTGGTAGCGCGTGCAGGCTGGTTGCTGGCGCGTGGTGAAGCGTCCCCTGAGCAAATTTTATTGCTGGCGTTTGGTCGCAAAGCCGCTGAAGAGATGGACGAGCGTATTCGCGAACGGCTGCATACCGAAGACATTACCGCACGCACGTTTCATTCACTGGCGCTGCATATTATTCAGCAATGTAGCAAAAAAGTACCCACAGTCAGCAAACTGGAAAATGACACCGCTGCCCGGCATGAACTCTTTATTGCTGAGTGGCGTAAGCAATGCAGCGAGAAGAAAGCGCAGGCGAAGGGTTGGCGGCAATGGCTGACGGAAGAAATGCAGTGGTCAGTGCCAGAAGGTAACTTCTGGGATGATGAAAAATTACAGCGTCGTCTTGCCTCTCGCCTCGATCGCTGGGTAAGTCTGATGCGGATGCACGGCGGTGCACAGGCAGAAATGATTGCCAGCACGCCCGAAGAAATCCGTGATCTGTTCAGCAAACGAATCAAGTTAATGGCTCCATTGCTGAAAGCCTGGAAAGGTGCGCTGAAAGCAGAAAACGCCGTCGATTTTTCTGGCCTTATTCATCAGGCGATTGCTCTCCTTGAGAAAGGTCGCTTTATCAGCCCGTGGAAACATATTCTGGTTGATGAGTTTCAGGATATCTCGCCGCAGCGCGCAGCGTTGTTAGCGGCATTACGCAAGCAAAACAGTCAGACGACGTTGTTTGCCGTTGGCGATGACTGGCAGGCGATTTATCGCTTCAGCGGTGCACAAATGTCGCTCACCACGGCTTTCCATGAAAACTTTGGTGACGGCGATCGCTGTGATTTAGACACGACTTACCGTTTTAACAGTCGTATCGGTGAGGTGGCTAATCGGTTTATTCAGCAGAACCCGAGCCAGTTGAAAAAGCCGCTAAATAGTTTAATCGCTGGCGATAAAAAGGCCGTCACGTTATTGGATGAGAGCCAGCTTGATGCGTTGCTGGATAAGCTCTCTGGTTACGCTAAACCGGAAGAGCGCATCCTGGTTCTGGCGCGTTACCACCACATGAAGCCCGCCAGCCTGGAAAAAGCGGCAACGCGCTGGCCGAAGTTGCAAATCGATTTTATGACTATTCATGCCAGCAAAGGGCAACAGGCGGATTACGTGATTATTGTTGGCTTGCAGGAGGGGAGTGATGGCTTCCCGGCCGTGGCACGTGAGTCGATTATGGAAGAGGCGCTACTGCCACCGGCTGAGGATTTCCCGGACGCCGAAGAACGACGGTTAATGTACGTTGCGTTGACCCGCGCACGACATCGGGTATGGGCGCTGTTCAACAAAAACAATCCTTCACCCTTTGTGGAAATATTGAAAAATCTGGATGTGCCGGTGGCGAGAAAACCGTAAGAAACAGGTGGCGTTTGCCACCTGTGCAATATTATTTCAGGCGATCCGCGAGATAACGCTGATAATCGGGGATCAGGATATCTACCGCGTCGTTGAAATGCGGCGACTGGATAATGAAATCAGCCGTTGCCACGTTGGTGGCGACCGGAATGTTCCACACCGTCGCCAGACGCAGCAACGCTTTTACGTCAGGATCGTGCGGCACGGCATTTAGTGGGTCCCAGAAGAAAATCAGCACATCAATTTTCCCTTCCGAAATCAATGCGCCCACCTGCTGGTCACCGCCCATTGGGCCGCTCAACATGGCGTTAACATTCATACCGGTAGCGCGGGAAATTAAGTTACCCGTGGTGCCCGTCGCATAAAGCTCGTGCTGTTCCAGTAATGGTTGATGCCGTTCCACCCAGCTCATGAGCATTTGTTTACAGTGATCGTGTGCCACCAGCGCAATATGTTTCCGCGCTGGTAAAGTGCGAGTCGTCAGTTCCATAATTTACATCCATAGTTAACTTTCCTACAGATTACTGTAAGCACTTATCGCTGCAAGATAAAGACCGAAAAAGCCTGCGCACAGGCACAAAAATCTCAGGAAGATGGTTGTTTTTCCGCCCATTGCAGGAAGTTATTGCGCGTTTGCGGATCTGCCAGTTTAAACCAATACTTCAACCGTTGTTCAGTGAGCACCTGGGACTGTGGCGGAATAGCATCCAGTTCGGAAACACCAGAAAGCAGTGTACTGTCATCTGCCATCATGGTGGCAAATTGCGGTAGAGAAGCGCGTTTCGCGGATTTGTTATAACGCTCGACCTCGACTTCATAATCAATCGTTTTTGCGGTTGAAGTAATAGCCAGAATATCCAGCTTTACCGGAATCGGCGTCGCATCGCCATCTAACAATTCAAGGCGCGGCGTTGTGTCGAAATGATCGGCTTCCCGTTCATTCTCCAGGCGTGGCAGGCGAAAGTTCACCTGGCTAATGAGCTGGGTATTAAAACTCACCACCAGCGGCGGGGAGATATAAAGCCGTTCTTCACTACTGGAAAGATGGATAGTTTTCTCGACGCGAAACACTAACTGATGCGGTCCATTATCCAGTTCAATGCTGTCCGCACCGCGCAGCAAAGAGCTTGAAACCTTCTTGCCGTCGAGTACCAGAAGATCAATATCGCTGGACAGTCGTAGCGTGGTGGCAAAAACGGATACCGGCAAACATAATGCAATCAAGGTGGTCAAAATGCCGGTTTTCATAGATAGCTCCTGTCTAATGACCGCCTGAATAATAATGTATCAAAATTTTTCTTTAATCATACTTACTAACATATAGACATGTTTTCCGCTTTTGCTCTCATTCATTCGTATTAGCTGCATGGTTGGTATGTTGGGATTGTCGTACACTTTGATAAATAGTCTGGAGGAAATGATGAAAGAGACCGATATTGCAGCCATTTTAACGTCCACTCATACCATTGCGCTGGTAGGGGCAAGTGATAAACCCGACCGTCCAAGTTATCGCGTGATGAAATACTTGCTTGATCAGGGCTATCACGTCATTCCGGTCTCACCTAAAGTCGCCGGTAAAACGCTGCTGGGTCAGCAGGGCTACGGCACGCTGGCAGAGGTTCCGGAAAAAGTCGATATGGTCGATGTTTTTCGTAATTCAGAAGCCGCGTGGGGCGTGGCGCAGGAAGCTATCGCCATTGGGGCAAAAACCTTATGGATGCAGCTGGGGGTGATTAATGAGCAAGCGGCGGTACTGGCGCGCGACGCCGGTTTACAGGTCGTTATGGATCGCTGTCCGGCAATTGAGATCCCTCGCCTGGGGCTGGCTAAATAAAAAATACCCGGAAGGTTTTTGCCTTCCGGGTATTTGTATGGGGATTAGTTACGCAGACGCGGCGCCTGGAGTTGTTTGCGGATGGTCTGCGCCAGCTCATCCATGGATGGCTGTTCAGGATGTTCATCCTGCAATTCGCTACTTAGCTGGGCTTCAGCCAGGTAGGTATGAACCGGTAGGCCGTTGTCATCCTCCATCACCACGTGATACCACGGAGCGGCGCGAAGCTCATCGTTCACCGCCAGCTCATCAGGCGACGGTTCAGAGAGCGAATAAACCGGGTCGATATCCACGACCACTCCGAGATAACCTAACAGGGAATGGCGGACCTGCTGGCCGATACCGAATTTGCTGGCAATCATAGTCACCTCCCGGGAAATCTTCACCTTTGATATAAGGGTAAAATTCCACATTTCAAGTTACATGACGCGACAGGCAAACCCTTTCAGATATAGCCCTTCCGGGTAGGTAGCGATCACCGGATGATCGGCAGCCTGACGGAACTGCTCTATAAATTGTATATCACGACCGGCATCAAGTGCGGCATCCGCGATGATTTTCTGAAATAAATCGCTGGTCATCAGGCCTGAACAGGAGAAAGTCAGGAGAACACCGCCCTCATTCAGCAACTGAATCGCCAGCATGTTGATGTCTTTATAGCCACGGCAGGCGCCCATCAACTGGCTTTTGTTCTCAACAAACTTCGGCGGGTCCATTACGATAACGTCAAATTTTTCCCCGCGATCGCGATAAGTACGCAGCAATTTAAAGACGTCATCACGCACGAACTCTGCCTTGCTCAGATCCAGTTTGTTCAGCTCAACGTTCTGCCGTGCAATATCCAGTGCTTCCTGGGAGGTATCGACGCTGACAACATGGCTGCAACCGCCCATTAATGCCGATACTGCGAAACCACCGGTATAGGAGAAACAGTTCAGTACGCGTTTATTTTCAACGTAGCGGCGCGTTGCCAGACGGCTGTCGCGTTGATCCAGGTAGTAGCCTGTTTTGTGTCCGTGTTGAATGTCCACCAGCAGTTTCATGCCGTGTTCTTCAATCGGCAGCAGGGCAGGTGGCAGTTCGCCAGTGACTGGCCCCTGGGTCAGCTCCATTCCTTCTTTTTTACGTACTGCGACGTCGCTGCGATCGTAAATCGCACATTCCGGGTACAGCGTTTGCAGGGCGCTGATCAATGCCGCTCGCTGATACTCTGCGCCAGCACTCAGCAGTTGCAGCACCAGAAAATTACCGAAACGATCGATAGTTATACCTGGCAGGCCATCAGACTCACCGGCAATTAAACGATAGCTATCGAGGCCATCTTTTTTCGCCAGCCAGTCGCGCCACTTTTGCGCCTGTTGTAAGCGTCGGGTGAAAAAGGCAATGTCGATGGATTCCGAGGGATCGAAAGTCCAGACGCGAGCACGGATTTGCGAAGCCGGCGAATAAGCGCCGCGTGCTAACCATTTTCCCTGATGATCAACAATATCGATGGTTTCACCGAGGCTGGCTTTACCTTCCATACGGGCAACGGCTCCGGAAAAGACCCACGGATGGCGACGAAGTAATGATTTTTCGCGCCCTTTGGCTAACACTAAACGTACACTCATAATCTACTATTCTGTCGATGCAAAGAAATGGGCGCCATTGTCCGGAGTTTTCCATGGATTTGCAACGCAGCTATAAGGATAAGGAGAGCGGTAATGTCGAAAGTATGCATAATTGCCTGGGTCTATGGGCGAGTTCAGGGGGTAGGCTTTCGCTATACCACGCAGTATGAAGCGAAAAAACTGGGATTAACCGGCTATGCCAAAAACCTTGACGATGGCAGCGTGGAAGTGGTCGCGTGTGGTGAAGAAGGACAGGTGGAAAAATTAATGCAGTGGTTAAAGAGTGGCGGCCCGCGTTCTGCGCGTGTGGAACGGGTACTTAGCGAGCCGCATCATCCCTCAGGGGAATTAACTGATTTTCGTATCCGTTAAATACATTTTACTGGTTTTGGCAGGCCAGCAATTTTGGTGGCTTGCTTTGCCGGGCCTTTGGGGAACAGTCGGTATAAATAGCGGCTGTTACCTTTTTCTTCGCCAAACTTATTCGCCATCGCTTTTACCAGCATACGAATCGCTGGAGAAGTATTGAATTCCAGATAGAAATCACGCACAAAACGCACCACTTCCCAGTGTTCTGGCGACAGCGTAATTCCTTCGTTCTCTGCAATCACCACCGCCAGCGGTTCACTCCACTGGCTGCTTTCTTTGAGATAGCCTTCGGTATCCGTTTCTATCTCTTTACCTTCGAAGATCAGCATAATTTTTTACTACCTTAATCAGACTGGCGGCAGTGTAACAAAAAACAAAGCCCCGCATAAAGCGAGGCTCTGTAAGTGGCATAGGGCGAGATTAATCGCGGCTGGCGAAGCCCAGAATGCTCAACAGGCTAACGAAGATGTTGTACAGCGACACATACAGGCTAACCGTGGCACGAATGTAGTTCGTTTCACCGCCATGAATGATGTTGCTGGTTTCAAACAGAATCGCGCCAGAAGAGATCAGAATGAATACCGCACTGATTGCCAGATGCAGAGCAGGTAGCTGCAGGAAGATATTCGCTACCATTCCAATCAATACCACCACAATACCTGCCATCAGCATACCGCCGAGGAAAGACATGTCTTTGCGGGTAGTCAGCACATACGCAGAGCAGCAGAAGAACACTAATGCTGTGCCGCCCAGCGCCATAGCGATTACGTCACCCATTCCGGCAGACAGGTAAGTGTTCAGAATTGGTCCGAGGATATAACCGAGAAAACCGGTAAAGGCGAACGCGGAGATAATCCCGGTCGGCTTATTCGCCGTTTTATAGGTCAGGAACATCAAACCATACATCCCTACCAGCGTCAGAATCAGACCCGGAGATGGTAGCATCAGAACCGTACTGGCCGTCGCGGTAATCGCCGAAAAGGCCAGCGTCAGGCTCAGCAAGAAATAGGTATTACGCAGCACCTTATGGGTGCTAAGTAGCGATGTACGGTCATGTGAAGAACTAACTATACGATCCATGGAGTCACTCTCTATGACAGGTGTAATTAATAAAGCAGCATAATGATATTGCCGAAAGCTACCCAGAGGTTTTACCCATCTTTACGCATTTGATCTGGAACAGGTTTAGCAAAGACAGATTAAGTCATTGGGATGGCATAACGGCATGGCGATTTTGACAGGTAAAAGAAAAAGGGGTTAGCATTTAGCTAACCCCTTATCTTATTTGGCGGAAGCGCAGAGATTCGAACTCTGGAACCCTTTCGGGTCGCCGGTTTTCAAGACCGGTGCCTTCAACCGCTCGGCCACACTTCCGGAATGACGCGAACTATAAACATCCCGATGCGTCGTGTAAACCCCCAATGTGTTTGTTTGCCTGAAAAACAGACAAAATCGTGTTGATTGCGTGAAATAACAGCAATTTGCGCATTCCATCGCCATAAAAATCGCTTCATAACCTTCCTGCGGTAAACCTTAAGGAAAATAAGGTTCATTTTTATCGCTAAAAGATAAATCCACACACTCTGTATTGTTTTGTGCAAAAGTTTCACTACGCTTTATTAACAATACTTTCTGGCGACGTGCGCCAGTGCAGAAGGATGAGCTTTCGTTTTCTGTCTCTCTCGTGAAGCGATGGTTTGCCTTGCTCCAGGGACGTCGCTTGCCGACCAAAAGCGCCCGGCACTCCAGTCGGTGTCGCAAGGAGAAGAGACGTGCTATATGAATAACGAGGAAACCTTTTACCAGGCTATGCGACGTCAGGGGGTTACCCGGCGAAGTTTTCTTAAATATTGCAGTCTGGCTGCCACGTCGCTGGGATTAGGCGCGGGGATGGCACCAAAGATTGCCTGGGCGCTGGAGAATTGTTCTTGCCCCCTTATTTCCAGACAGGGGTTGTATCTTAAGTTAACATTACCCGCTGACGTCGATATTCTCGCGGAGAGCGATAACCCAACGCACTATGCGGATGGTTTTCATTGTAATGCTCGAT
>Ga0209547_100046_pt1 | contig 33660 bp, 35 predicted proteins | sample UppTromicrDC3115_FD_185843 | JGI IMG/M metagenome (GOLD analysis project Ga0209547, IMG submission 185843) | Upper troposphere microbial communities from Oklahoma, USA - DC3-115 (SPAdes) (version 2) | ecosystem: Environmental > Air > Outdoor Air > Unclassified | place: USA: Oklahoma | collected...
TTGCGCGAAGTGATCGTGAAGCTTAATGACTGGCCGTCAAACCGTGTGCATGAACTGCTGCCCTGGAACTGCTCAACTGTAAAATAATCCTTACGCTACGTACTTCTCGGGGCGCTTACTATCTGGCAGCCGGACGCGGTTTTGAAACACCAACCATTAATGAGCTTTCTTACCGTGCCGACGGGCAAAGTGGCATGAACTTTGGTTTAAAACCGTCCACTAACGACACAATCGAAATCGGCAGTAAAACGCGTATCGGCGATGGCTTGTTTACCGCTGCGTTATTCCAGACCGATACCGATGATGAAATCGTTGTTGATAGCAGTAGCGGCGGGCGTACCACTTATAAAAATGCCGGGAAGACGCGTCGTCAGGGGGCCGAGCTGGCGTGGGATCAGCGTTTTGCCGGAGATTTCCGTGTGAAAGCGTCGTGGACGTGGCTTGACGCAACTTATCGCAGCAATGTTTGTAACGCTCAGGACTGTAATGGTAACCGAATGCCCGGGATCGCCCGCAATATGGGCTTTGCGTCGTTAGGTTATGTGCCAGAAGAAGGCTGGTATGCAGGCACAGAAGCACGTTATATGGGCGATATCATGGCGGATGACGAGAATACGGCAAAAGCGCCCTCTTACACTCTCGTCGGTTTGTTCACCGGCTATAAATATAATTACCGTAATATGACAATAGATTTATTTGGTCGTGTCGATAATTTATTCGATAAAGAATATGTCGGCTCGGTGATTGTTAATGAATCCAATGGTCGATATTACGAGCCTGCGCCTGGGCGGAATTATGGTGTAGGCGTAAATCTCGCATGGCGATTTGAATAATATTCATTAGTGGCGGCAAGAATGCCGCCACCTGAAATGTTAATCATCATCCGCAACACGGATCACGACTTTGCCGAAGTTTTTACCATTCAGCAGGCCGATGAATGTCTGCGGGGCGTTTTCTAAACCATCGGTAATTTGTTCACGATAGTGAATTTTCCCCTCCTTCACCCATTGCCCCATCTCTTGCTGGAACTCATGGATGCGATGACCATAATCCTGACTAATAATAAACCCTTGCAGGCGAATACGTTTTTTCAGCACCGTAGCCATAAGTAGCGGTAAACGATCCGGCCCGGAAGGCAGTTCGGTGGAGTTATAACCGCTCACTAAACCGCAAACGGGAATACGCGCGGATGTATTGAGTAAAGGCAGCACCGCATCAAACACCTTACCACCAACGTTTTCATAATAGATGTCCACGCCTTTCGGACACGCTTTCGCCAGTTGTTCGGCAAAATCATCTGCGTGATGATCAAGACAAACATCAAAACCCAGAACGTCTATGGCATGACGACATTTTTCCGCGCCACCGGCAACACCCACCACGCGGCAACCTTTTAGTTTGCCGATTTGCCCCACTGTCGCGCCAACCGGCCCAGTTGCTGCAGCAACTACCAGCGTTTCTCCCTTTTTGGGTTGACCGATATCCAGCAGCCCCATATAAGCCGTAAAGCCAGGCATTCCCAGCACACCCAGTGACCACGAAGGATTTTCCGGATGATCGCCAAGTTTCACCAGATCATCGCCACTGGATATGTCGTAATCCTGCCAACCGCTGTAACCCAGCACCCAGTCGCCAGGCTGGTAATCCGGATGATTAGATTCCACCACCCGACTCACCGTGCCGCCGACCATCACGCCACCAATATCAACCGGTGGTGAATAGGATGGCTCATCGCTCATGCGCCCGCGCATATACGGATCCAACGACAGGTAGACCGTGCGTAATAACACCTGTCCTTCACCCGGTGTGGCGACATCATCTTCTTCAAGACGGAAATTCTCCGGAACCGGCGCGCCGTATGGACGCGACGCCAGAACCCAACGGCGATTACGCTGCTTTTGTTGCCCCATAATGCTCTCCTGTGCTTTTGGCATGAATCCATCAATAGTAGCAGGCTCACTGGATTGGTTTTGTTTTCAGCCGTCACATCCCCTCTGCAACACGCAATAATTTCATTGAGGAATCCGTTGCTTCGGGCTGTTTTCGATAGTATTGATAACGTCATCATCATTATTTTATCGAGGCTTAAGATGTCCATCCGTTCTGCCCGCAAAGCCGATTGTGCTGCAATTGCGGAAATTTATAACCACGCTGTACTGCATACGGCAGCTATCTGGAACGACCAGACTGTGGATACAGATAACCGCATTGCCTGGTTTGAAGCACGGACTTTATCGGGTTATCCGGTGCTGGTGAGCGAAGAAGATGGCGTAGTTACAGGATATGCCTCGTTTGGTGACTGGCGTAGTTTCGACGGTTTTCGCCATACCGTGGAACATTCGGTTTATGTCCATCCGGATCATCAGGGTAAAGGTCTTGGGCGAAAATTGTTGCGCGCGTTGATTGATGAAGCGCAGAACTGCGGTAAGCATGTGATGGTTGCCGGCATAGAATCACAAAATCAGGCGTCGTTGCATCTGCACCAGTCGCTGGGATTTGTCGTCACAGCGCAAATGCCACAGGTAGGCACTAAATTTGGTCGCTGGTTGGATCTCACCTTTATGCAATTACAACTTGACGATCGTAGCGAACCGGATTCACTCGAATGAATCAGTCGCTTACCCTTGCCTTTTTGATTGCTGCCGGGATTAGTCTTGTGGTGCAAAACACATTGATGGTACGCATCACCCAGACATCCTCCACCATCCTTATCGCCATGCTGCTGAACTCACTGGTGGGGATTGTGCTGTTCGTGTCTATTTTATGGTTTAAGCAAGGAACAGCAGGCTTTGGCGAACTGGTGTCCAGCGTGCGCTGGTGGACTCTAATCCCAGGTTTGTTGGGATCGTTTTTTGTTTTTGCCAGTATCAGCGGATATCAGAATGTTGGCGCGGCAACGACCATTGCTGTACTGGTCGCCAGTCAACTTATTGGCGGTCTGGTGCTGGATATTTTCCGCAGTCATGGCGTGCCACTTCGGGCGCTGATTGGCCCAATTTGCGGGGCAGTTTTATTGGTAGTTGGCGCCTGGCTGGTGGCCAGACGCACGTTTTAATCAGAGGATGGTGCCGCCTTTGGTTAACTGTTCGTGGCGCGCTTCCATATCTTCTTTATGCTTGCGACCGTGATGAGCAATTGCGGTGCGCAAACGCTGCTGCTGGGTGTAACGATCTTCCCGGCTTAACTCTGCGTCATCGCTCAGGGCGATTAACAACTCGTTCATATGGGCAATGACGCTCTCCTCAATCGCGGCATCCACGCGCGCGATGACTTCATCCAGATGCGACATACTTTCTCCTCAGCCACTTGTGAAATTTATCGATTCACCCAAATGATATAAGTCTGCGTTGTGCCGTCAAGCCAGCGAGTGAGATTTAAAATAGAGAAAACAGTAGCGCCACCGGAAAACTCATCGGCCATGTAATCCCCACCAGAAAGGCGCTCAGAAAGCGAATGCTCTTCTTATCGTGGGAAAGAAACCAGGTAATGAGAAAGGCGATTGCTGCCATGACAGCATAAAAAACAAGCAAACATTGAAAAAGAGACATGTACGGGCATCCAGCCAGATGAATAAAACGCGCGCAAATATGCGTCATTTCTTGATGTATATCAAGTTTTCAGTCCATTTGAGATAAATTCAATAACCTACGGCATGTTCTTGTCCATCTTCAGAATAAGTATGATTGCGGATTTTCTTAACCCGTACTATACACATAAGGGCTATGACAAAAGGTGGCAAAAATGAACGTTTCCAGTAGAACTGTAGTGCTGATAAATCTCTTTGCTGCTGTTGGGTTGTTTACTCTTATCTCTATGAGATTTGGATGGTTTATCTGATGTAGCAAAATTGCACGCAGTACGCACTGTCAGAGAAAAATCAACTCTCTGACAGTACGTTAGATCTTCTCACACTCTCCAGATTTACAACATTATCCTTAATGTTTAACCATTACGTGGCGTACTACGGTGTAATCTTCCAGCCCATAAAGTGACATATCTTTGCCATAGCCTGAGAGTTTCTGCCCGCCGTGCGGCATTTCACTTACCAGCATGAAATGGGTATTAACCCAGGTGCAGCCATATTGCAGACGCGCGCTGACGCGATGCGCCCGACCAACATCTTTCGTCCATACCGAAGAGGCCAACCCGTACTGGCTGTCATTCGCCCAGTTAACCACTTGTTCTTCGCTATCGAAAGCCGTCACGCTCACTACCGGCCCAAATACCTCTCTTTGGACGATGGCATCTTCTTGTAACGCACCCGCCAGCAGTGTCGGCGCATAATAATAACCATTACCCTGCCGTTTTTCACCGCCGGTGATCACCTTAATGTGTCCCGTCGCCTTCGCCTCTTCCACCGCCCGGCTGACGCGTTCGAGATGTGCCTGCGAACTTAAAGGACCAAGCTCTGTGGATTCATCATCCGGCGCGCCTGATTTTAACGTTGCCACTGCGGCACCAAGTTTTTCTACCAGCACGTCGTAAATGCCTTTTTGCGCGTAGATACGACAGGCAGCAGTACAATCTTGCCCGGCATTGTAATAGCCAAATGTACGCACACCTTCGACAACCGCTTCAATGTCAGCATCATTAAAGACAATCACTGGCGCTTTACCGCCAAGTTCCATATGAGTGCGCTTAATGGACGGTGCGGTATGACTGATGATGTGCTCCCCAGTGGCGATAGACCCCGTCAGCGACACCATCCGCACTTTGGGATGACCGGTCAGCGGATCGCCCACCGTTTTGCCTCTGCCAAACAGTACGTTGATCACGCCTGCCGGGAAGATATCTTTCGCCAGTTCTGCCAACTTCAACGCTGTCAGCGGGGTAATTTCTGATGGTTTAAGCACTACGCAGTTCCCTGCCGCCAGCGCCGGAGCCAGTTTCCACGCAGCCATCATCAGCGGATAATTCCACGGTGCAATAGAGGCTACAACCCCCAACGGATCGCGGCGGATCATCGAGGTATGACCTTCAAGATATTCGCCTGCCGCCAGACCGTTCAGGCAGCGCGCCGCTCCGGCGAAAAAGCGAAAGACATCGACAATCGCCGGAATTTCATCATTGAACGCACTATGCAGCGGTTTGCCACAGTTACGGGACTCCAGTTCGGCAAAAACCTGACCGTTTTCTTCGATAACATCCGCCAGTTTCAGCAGGCATTCTGCACGCGCTTTCGGCGTGGTTTGCCCCCATTCAGCAAATGCTGCATCTGCCGCGCGAACAGCAGCATCCACCTGTTCTGCGGATGCCTCGGCAATCTCCAGTAATACTTCCCCCGTTGCCGGATTATAGACAGGCTGTTTTTCCCCTTCGCCGCTAACCAATTCTCCGTTAATCAGTAACTTATGTTGCATAGCATATTCCTGTATCAGTGGTTATTGACCATTGTCGCCTTCGCGGGTTAGCCACCAGGCTCCCAGGATCGGCAAGGTTGTTACCAACATAACCAGCAGTGCCACCACGTTGGTTACCGGTACATCACGCGGTCGCCCAAGCTGATTGAGTAACCACAGTGGTAACGTTCGTTCATGACCTGCCGTAAAAGTCGTAACGATGATTTCATCGAACGACAAGGCAAACGCCAGCATTCCTCCTGCCAGTAGCGCCGAACTGAGATTCGGCAACACCACGTAGCGGAAGGTTTGCCAGCCATTGGCTCCAAGATCCATTGACGCCTCTACCAGACTCCACGAGGTACGGCGAAAACGGGCGATGACATTGTTAAACACCACCACTACGCAAAAAGTCGCATGACCGACTACGATGGTGAAAAATCCCGGCTCCAGATTGATAGTTTTAAACGCGGTTAATAACGCCAGGCCTGTGACAATGCCCGGCAACGCAATAGGCAGCAGCAGTAACAGCGAAATGGCGTTTTTGCCGAAAAAGTCTCGTCGCCAGAGCGCGGCGGCTGCCAGCGTCCCTAACACCAGCGCGATCAATATCGCCAGCGTCGCCACTTTAAGTGACAGTGTCACGGCATCAAGAATATCACTGCGCTGTGCCGCCACGCTAAACCAGTGCAGCGTCAAACCTTGCGGTGGAAAACTAAACGCCGCATCTTCAGTGTTAAAAGCATAGGCCGCGATAATCAGGATGGGAAAATGGAGGAAAACCACGCCGCCCCAGGCCGCCAGTTTGAGGAAAAACGGTGCGCGTTCAGAGTGCATCGAACGCTCCCAGACGTTTCACGAACGCCAGGTACAGTGCGATCAAAACAATCGGCACCAGGGTGAACGCTGCTGCCATCGGCATATTGCCAATCGCGCCTTGCTGCGAGTAAACCATGTTGCCAATAAAATACCCTGGCGGACCAACCAGTTGCGGGACAATAAAATCGCCCAGCGTTAGCGAGAAGGTAAAAATAGACCCGGCTGCAATGCCAGGGATCGCCAGCGGTAACACCACATAACGGAAGGTTTGCCGTGGACGTGCGCCTAAATCCGCTGAGGCTTGCAAAAGTGACGATGGCAAACGCTCCAGCGCCGCCTGTACCGGCAGGATCATGAACGGTAGCCAGATATAGAGAAACACCAGAAAGCGCCCAAGCCCGGAAGTTGACAGCGTATTGCCGCCCACCGCAGGTAATGTAAGGAACGCAGTCAGCAGTGGTTCCAGCCCAAGATGTTGTAAAAACCACTGAGCCACGCCATCTTTTGCCAGCAATAACGTCCAGGCATAGGCTTTAACAATGTAGCTCGCCCACATCGGCAACATTACCGCAATATAAAAAAACGCTTTCATCTTACCGCTGGTGTAGCGCGCCATATACCACGCCATTGGAAACGCCAGAAAAGCACTGGAGATGGTCACAGCAACTGCCATGGTTAACGTGCGCAGAATGATGTCATAATTGGCCGGATTAAACAGCGCGCGGATATTCGCCAGTGTCAGTTCCGGTGTTACCGACATGGTGAAATCATCAAAGGTATAAAAGCCCTGCCATAACAGCGTCAGCAGCGAACCGAAATAGACAATGCCAAACCACATCAACGGGCCAAGCAGCAGCAAAAACAGCCCCAGCCCCGGATTCCGCCAGAAGAAACCGGACACCTTGCCCAGACCTGGACGTGAAGGTGATTGCAATACGTTCATCGCCATTCACCTCTCCTCAACCAGCGGCACCATCACATCGCGCGCCCAGGAAACCATCACCTGTTGTCCTGGAGTAAGCGTAGCGGGGAGTTCTTCCCCCGTCATATTGGCCTGACTAACCAGCAGTTTTTCACCGCCGCTCAGTGTCAGTTCAAAACGGGTCGCCGCGCCCTGATACTGCACCGCCTGGATCGTGCCATTAGCCTGCACTTCGCCAGGTGTATTGAGGCGAATATGTTCCGGGCGCAATGCGAAGCTACCCATCATTCCGCAAAGTTTCTCTGCCATCAGCGCATCAAAAACATTTGATGTCCCAACGAATCCGGCAACAAACGGCGTGCGCGGGCGCATATAGAGATCACGTGGTGAATCGACCTGCTCAATGCGACCGTTGTTGAATACCGCAACACGATCGGACATTGATAATGCCTCGCCCTGATCGTGGGTAACGAAGATAAACGTAATGCCGAGAGACTGTTGCAGCTTTTTCAGCTCAAGTTGCATCTGCTCACGCAACTTGAGATCCAGCGCGCCGAGTGGTTCATCCAGCAATAATACGCGCGGTTCATTCACTAACGCTCTGGCGATAGCAACCCGCTGGCGCTGGCCTCCAGAAAGTTGTGATGGCTTACGTTGCTGAACAAAACCCAGCGCCACTTTTTCCAGCGCCTCTTGCGCCATGATGTAACGCTGTTTTTTCTCCACACCTTTGACCATCAGCCCGTAGGCCACATTATCGAGAATCGACATATGGGGAAACAGCGCATAGTCCTGGAAAACGGTATTAACATCCCGCTCCCACGGTGGCAGATTGCTGGCGGGTTTACCAAAGATAGCGATCGCCCCGCCGGAAAGTTGTTCAAATCCGGCAATCAGGCGCAGGCAGGTCGTTTTGCCGGAGCCGGACGGCCCCAGCATTGAAAAGAACTCACCATCTTTTATCGCAATACTGACGCCATCTACCGCGCGCACGTCACCGTACAACCGCGAGACGTTGTCAAACTCCACTGCGTACGTCATAAAACACCTCAGCGAAGTTAGCGACCGCCCATAATGGCAATGTAATCCTGCGTCCAGCGACTGTAGGGAACAAACTTGCCCCCTTCTGCTATAGGCGTTTTCCAGAAGGCGATTTTATCGAAATAGTTAAAACCGTTGGTCTCACAGCCTTTTTCGCCTAATAACGGACTGGCTTTACATCCTTCCGGCACTACCGGCAACGAGCCAAACCAGGCCGCCACATCGCCCTGCACTTTTGGCGTTAATGACCAGTTCATCCATTTGTAGGCGCAAACCGGATGTTTCGCTTCGCTATGCAACATGGTGGTGTCGGCCCAGCCGGTAACGCCCTCTTTCGGGAATACGGTAGCGATCGGTTGGCCTTCGGCTTTCAACGCGTTGGCCTGATAGGGCCAGGCACTGGAAGCCACGACACCCTCGTTTTTGAAATCGCTCATTTGTACGGTGGTGTCATGCCAGTAGCGATGGATTAACCCATGCTGATCGCGCAGCACTTTCAGCACCGCCTGATACTGTTCTTCGGTGAGTTGGTATGGATCGCTGATGCCCAACTGCGGCTGCGTAGCTTTGACAAACAACGCGGCATCGGCAATATAGATGGGGCCATCATAGGCTTGTACCCGGCCTTTGTTGCTCTTGCCGTCCGGCAGATTCTGCTCAACAAAAACCACTTGCCAGCTATCCGGCGGTGTCGGGAATGTTTTGGTGTTGTACATCAACAGGTTAGGCCCCACTGATACGGCGTACCATAAACTTTACCGCCGACGTTAAACCAGTCGCCTTTTACTACACGAGGATCGAGTGTTTTCCAGTTAGGGATGAGCGCGGTATTAATCGGCTGCACGCGTTTACCCATAATCAAACGCAGCGAGGCATCGCCGGACGCCGTAACCAGATCGTAACCCCCTTTGGTCATCAGGCTGACCATTTCATCGGAAGTCGCGGCGGTTTTCACATTCACCGCGCAACCTGTCTCTTTTTCGAATTGCGTTACCCAGTCGTATTGTTTATCGGTTTGTCCGCGTTCGATATATCCCGGCCAGGCGATTATATCCAGGCGCCCTTCCGATTTATCTAAATTGGCGGGGGGCTCGGCGGCGTGGGCAGTCATTATTGCCATGGTGAGCGCACACAGGCTGCTGCGGGCAAATGTCTTGCTCATAAGGTCTTACTCCTGTCGTAATTAATTGTTCAGCCGCCGTGCCGTAAAAATATCTCCTTGTTTAACCATAGACGGCGGCTTGCAGGCACACCTTCGCCCCTGAGAAAATTTAATCAGGTTGTGAGCTAACGCGCATTATGCCGTCTGTGAAGCTATCTTCTGGAGTATAGACAAGGGGTTACGAAATATGGCTTCTATTCGAAATTCATATTACCCAACCTGAGAGGAATTAAATTGAAAGCTACTTAAGATGTTCTTGAATAAGTTTGCCTAATTCTTTTACTGCCTGCTCTTCACGCTCTCCCCATTGCCACGCGGTATTAAAACGGAAAAAACGCGACCAGCGTTCGCCAGTAGAAAACATTTTACCCGGCGCAATACTGATGTGATGCGCCAGTGCCGCCAGGCTTAATTCACCCGCATCTAACGGTTCGGGAAGTTCCAGCCAGAGAAAATAACCACTGTCGTTATGGTGTATTTTCACTTCCGCAGGCAGGTAACGCAGCAGCGCCTGCCAGGCGCGTTGTTTGCGTTCCGCAAGCTGACGACGTAGACGACGCAGATGGGCGTCGTAACGGCGTGTAGAAAGGTAATCCACCAGGGCAAGCTGCATCGGTGAACTGGTGGAAAGTGTACTCATCAACTGCAACCGTTGGATTTTACGCGCATGTTTTCCTGCGGCGACCCAACCGATGCGAAAACCTGGCACCAGACATTTGGAGAATGATGAACAATGCAGCACGCCATCGTGGCGATCCCACGCTTTTGCGGGCAGCGGTTTTTCCCGTCCAAAGTAAAGTTCGCTGTAGACGTCATCTTCAATCAGCATCACGTTGTACTGACTAAGGAGTTCTACCAGCTGTGCTTTTTTCTGTGGCGTTAAGGTAAAACCGAGCGGGTTCTGGCTGTTGGTCATTAACCAGCACGCTTTCACTGGATACTCTTGTAACGCCAGTTCAAGCGCCTGAAGGTCGATCCCTTCGTTAACATCCGTCGCCACCGATAACGCCTTCAGCCTTAGCCGCTCCAGCGCCTGTAACGCGCCGTAGAAACAAGGATTCTCGACAATCACCCAGTCACCCGGTTCGGTTACCGCTTGTAAACTGAGATTTAGTGCTTCCAGCGCCCCGGCGGTGATGACGATCTCATCGGGCGAAATTGTGATGCCCTGTAGAGCATAGCGACGAGCAATAGCCTGCCGCAGTTCTGCGTTTCCTGGCGGTAAGTTTTCAATCACGCTCATCGCCGTTGCGGTTTTGCTTACCTGGGCTAGGGAGCGATTAAGTTGTTGAAGCGGAAACAAGCGCGGATCGGGAAAAGCGGACGCAAACGGCACCACTGAAGGATCGCGACTGGCCTGCAACATGTCAAAAATATAGGTATTGATATCGACCGTTTCATCACGTGTGACCGGAATGACTGGCGCTTTCGGCAATTTTAATGCCTGTGGCGCAACGTAATAACCCGACTGCGGTCGCGCGATAATATGTCCCTGACTTTCGAGCAACTGATAGGCATGGCTGACGGTCATAAAGCTCATGCCAGAAAGCGCCACCTGTTCACGCAACGAAGGCAAACGATCGCCGGGTTGCCAGATGCCCGACACAATTTGCTCGCGTAATTGTTCTGCCAGTTGCTGGTATTTTTTCATTATCGGATCGTTTTTATGTGCAGATAATCCGGCAGTCTATATCAGTTGTTAAAAATGACAACTTTTCGTTAACTGTAATTAAACCATCACCAGCGATAACTCTTTGCCCAGAGCTTTAGCCGCAAGCTGGACGGCGTCGATTTTTGTCGCATGGTGCAAATCAAACAAGCGGGTGATCTCCTGCTTAGGTTTACCAATTCGCTTCGCCAGCTCTTGCTGGGTGATTTCTGACTGCAAAAAAGCATTTAGCAGCAATACCTTAGAGGCGACGCTTAAAGGTACTTCAATAAAGTGATCGTTATTATTTAATGGCGAAGGTAACGGGATAAGCTCGTTGTCTTCAAAATAAAAATCAAATGCGGTGATTAAGGCATCTTTTGCTGCCTCCATCGCTTCAGCGACAGTTTCTCCCTGAGTCAACGCTTCAGGAATATCCACAAAAGAAACCACATAACCGCCTTCCGGCGCGGGTGTAAGAGTGACGGGATAACGCATAATTTCGACTGTCTCTCGCATGTCATTAACCTTTTAACTGGCGATTAACTCAAACCGAGTTGTTTCAGAATGGCTTTACGCAATGGTTCTTTGATCTCATCGCTTGGGTGACGCGGCATGACACTGCGCCTCCCGCGAAACCGGAGTTTCAAATGGTTGCTGCCATTCGCCACATCGACGCCCTGAGATTCGAGCCAACGTCTGAACTCGTTTTGTTTCACATCGCCTCCCTGCCGCTGAGTATATCAACAAAGTAAACATTATTGTTTACCTCCGTGTGTAATTTGCTCGAAAATAGCACTTAATCGCCGCAACGGCAGAATGCGATGCAAAATCAGGAAGGCTGATTCCAGAATTTCTTTGCGCTAATTTGCAAAACTGAATAATAACCTCAAGAAACTATCGGCATCATAGCGGCAAAAGGTAAGAAAAAGGTGTCGGGATGTTTACGAAGGCGTTATCGGTTGTCTTATTAACGTGTGCGCTGTTCTCTGGGCAGTTGATGGCAGGACACAAAGGACATGAATTTTTGTGGGTAAAAAATGTGGATCATCAACTGCGTCATGAAGCGGACAGTGATGAATTGCGCGCCGTTGCGGAAGAATCGGCAGAAGGTTTGCGCGAGCATTTTTACTGGCAAAAGTCACGCAAACCAGAAGCGGGACAGCGTTGAGTCGTTTGTTGCCGGATACGGTATGAACGCCTTACCCGGCCTGTAATATCTTCAAATTCAATAAGTTGCGAAAAGGCCTGAAAACTTGCATTTTTACCCTTTTCGCTTCGGCAATGTTTTCATCAGTTCATCCGGGCTTACGGAGGCGACAACACTCCCCGGTAACGGCATTTTCAGAATGTGATTTTTGATTTTGCCGATGACGTGCATCTCACACGGGCGGCAATCAAACTTCAGCGTTAACACTTCATCACCATTAACCAGCTGCATTGGCGTTGCTTTCCAGCTTTTTATATTACCTTTCGCCTGCTTCGGACACAGATTGAAGGCAAAGCGCAGACAGTGCTTGGTGATCATTACCGGCACTTCGCCCTTCTCTTCATGCGCTTCATAGGCAGCATCAATCAGTTGCACACCATAGCGATGATAAAATTCACGCGCTTTCTGGTTGTAAACGTTCGCGAGGAAACTCAAATGTGTTTGCGGATAAACTGGCGCAGGGTCAGCAACCGGTTTACGACTACCGCGCTGATAACTGGCAAGACGCGCAGCATCCAGCATTTCAGCAGCCTCACGGCGGAACTGATTTAACAGACTGTTTGGCACAAACAGCGCACCCGGCAAGTTAATTTGTACATTACGAGCGTAATAGATAGTCTGCCCCAGCTTCGACAATCCTTCGGTCAGATTGTTGAGTGCTTTTTCGGCATTATTCGCCTCGTCGAACTGCCCGTCCAAGGTATGCGTGATATTGACGCCCTCTTCGCTGGTCAGAGTCAGAATCAATTGTTCCTGCCAGCCGCCCAGTTCAATGTCTACCGCCACCCGACGTTCGCTGGAGGTTTTGGTCAGCGCCTGCTGCCAGTTATGGTCCAGGTTGCGATTAAGCGGATGGTGTGGGCGAATTTTGTGCAGCTCCGCTGGCATCTCATTTGGCCAGACGCGGTACTGATTTTCCCCGGTTTTTTCTACCGTATTAGCGCGAAAACCGACGACTTCACGTTTAATCATCACGTTCAGGCCATCACCGTTAGCCAGTGGTTCGGTCACCTCAACATCAAGATGATCTTTCGCCACTTTCACGACTTCACCCACCGGCAGGCCGATAAATTTCGGCGAATCGAACGCGCCAATATCGCCTTTACGCGCGTTAACAAAGTAGTCTGTACTGCCACGATGGAAGGTTTTTTCCGTCGACGGAACAAAGAAATGTTCAGTACGACCGGATGAAGCTCGCGCCAGATCGCCACGTTCTTCAATAATGGCATCCAGCATCTGGCGATAATGGGCGGTGATATTCTTCACGTAGCTCATATCTTTGTAACGCCCTTCAATCTTGAAGGAACGCACACCTGCATCAATCAACGCGCCCAGGTTGGCAGTCTGATCGTTATCTTTCATCGACAGCAGATGTTTTTCATAGGAAACCACCCGCCCCTGATCGTCTTTCAACGTATATGGCAAACGGCACGCCTGGGAGCAATCACCACGGTTGGCGCTACGCCCTGTTTGCGCATGAGAAATGTAGCACTGACCGGAATATGCCACGCACAGTGCACCATGAATAAAGAACTCAATGGTCGCGTCCGTGGCCTGATGAATCGCGCGGATCTGCTCCAGATTAAGCTCACGCGCCAGCACAATCTGCGTAAAACCGACGTCCGAAAGAAACTTCGCTTTCTCTACAGTGCGAATATCACACTGCGTACTGGCGTGTAGTTCAATCGGCGGAATATCAAGTTCCAGAATCCCCATATCCTGAACGATCAGTGCATCAACGCCTGTCTGGTAAAGGTCGGTAATCAGTCGCTGCGCCGGTTCCAGTTCATCGTCATGCAAAATGGTGTTAAGCGTGACGAAAATTTTTGCACCATAACGATGGGCAAATGGCACCAGCCCGGCAATATCTTTCAGGCTATTACTGGCATTATGACGGGCACCAAAACCAGGGCCGCCGATATAAATAGCATCGGCACCGTGCAAAATAGCTTCGCGGGCAATGGCGGCATCGCGTGCCGGACTTAACAGTTCAAGGCGATGAGAAGATACGGTCACATTCTTATCCAGTAGCTGAAAAATGGCGGCTATTTTAGCCACAAGCGCGACGTTGCGAAATAGTTTTCCCGCTTAACTGCGTGGGTAATGAATGAGGGAATGAAAATGTACGGCTTGCTTGCCGCCATTACGATAGATATGCATGACGTCGGCAGCAAAACGAGCACCTTCTCCGCAATTAAGGCTACGCCATTCACCATCAACGCACAGATCTAGCTGCCCATCAATGACGACAACATGCTCAATTACCCCCTTTTCGTGCGGCGTCGATTCGCTTATTGCACCGGGTGCCATCTGAATCGAGAAGTGTTCAAAGCAAAGTTGCGGATCATAAGGAAACAGCGAAGTGATCACCATTGCCTGCTGTTGTGGATCATAAACTGATGGCGTGACGGTCTGTGGCGGCGAAATAAATGTCGAAAATGGCACGTTCATCCCGGTGGCAATTTTCCATAATGTCGCGACCGTCGGGCTGGATTCATTGCGCTCGATCTGCCCTAACATCGCTTTAGAAACGCCCGTGGCTTCTGCCAGTCGCGAAAGACTCCAGCCTCGCTGCTGACGAAGATGTTTTAGCGTGGCGGATAAATAGTGAGCGAGATTTTCCATGCGAGTCCTCCTGCAAAACAGGAGTTTATCACTTGTGCGTTATAACGGACAAATGATACGGTGCCTGTACGCTATAACGCACGAGGTGACTATGCGTCTGTTTTCTATTCCCCCACCCACGCTACTGGCGGGGTTTCTGGCGGTATTGATTGGCTACGCCAGTTCAGCAGCAATAATCTGGCAAGCGGCGATCGTCGCCGGAGCAACCACTACACAAATCTCCGGCTGGATGACGGCGCTGGGACTGGCAATGGGCGTCAGTACGCTGGCGCTGACATTATGGTATCGCGTGCCTGTTCTCACCGCCTGGTCAACGCCTGGCGCGGCGTTGTTAGTCACCGGTTTACAGGGATTAACGCTCGGCGAAGCCATCGGCGTTTTTATAGTCACTAATGCATTAATTGTCCTCTGCGGCATAACGGGACTCTTTGCTCGTCTGATGCGCATTATTCCGCACTCGCTTGCAGCAGCAATGCTTGCCGGGATTTTATTACGCTTTGGTTTACAAGCGTTTGCCAGTCTGGATGGTCAGTTTACGTTGTGTGGCAGTATGTTGCTGGTGTGGCTGGCGACGAAAGCCTTTGCGCCACGCTATGCGGTGATCGCCGCGATGATTGTTGGGATCGTGATAGTTATCGCACAAGGTGACGTTGTCACAACTGACGTTATCTTTAAACCCGTTCTCCCTGCTTATATCGCCCCTGATTTTTCGTTTGCTCATAGCCTTAGCGTTGCCTTGCCTCTGTTTCTGGTGACGATGGCATCGCAAAACGCACCGGGTATTGCGGCAATGAAAGCGGCCGGGTATTCGGCTCCGGTTTCGCCACTGATTGTATTCACTGGGTTGCTGGCGCTGGTTTTTTCCCCTTTCGGGGTTTATTCCGTCGGTATTGCGGCAATTACTGCCGCTATTTGCCAAAGCCCGGAAGCGCATCCGGACAAAGATCAGCGTTGGTTGGCTGCCGCCGTTGCGGGCGTCTTTTATTTGCTTGCGGGTCTGTTTGGTAGCGCCATTACCGGAATGATGGCAGCCCTACCGGTTAGCTGGATCCAGATGCTGGCTGGTCTGGCGCTGTTAAGCACCATTGGCGGTAGTTTGTATCAGGCGCTACATAATGAGCGTGAGCGCGACGCTGCTGTGGTGGCATTTCTGGTAACAGCGAGCGGGCTGACATTGGTTGGGATTGGTTCGGCGTTTTGGGGATTAATTGCCGGCGGCGTCTGTTACGTGGTGTTGAATTTAATTGCTGACAGAAACCGATAATAAGAAGCGCCATCTTACGATGGCGCGGCTGGCATTACTTTTTGTTAACGTCAAACATGGTGGCATCGGTCGCCATGTCATCAATAACTTGCTTAATGTTTTCAAAAGCCATTGGCGTACTTTCGTTATTCAGATCTTTACCTTCGCCCTGACGAACGACTTTGATAACAGGTTTATTGGTAGCCGCATCAATCAGTTCACCTTCAAAGTACAGGCGGGTATCCATGGTACGGTGACCGGTTGCCATTTGTGTTCCCGCTACCACTAATGCAACAGGAACCACTTCATAGAATTGCAGCCCTTCTTTGCTTGTATCAACACCGGTAATGGCACCACGGAAAATCAGACTACGCGGGCCAGCGGTAGTCACCAGTGGTTTACGCTGCGCAATCGCTTCTTTCATTTCGGTATTGGTATAACTCAAAATTCTATCCAGCACTTTCTGCCCTACCTGAGTAGAAGGTTTTGGCACCGGATAATAAGTGATTGGATTCCAGACAATACTGTCATATTTACTTTGGTCGAAATCAGGGGAAACCCAGCGTAAAACGGGTTTACCTGTTGCCGATGTTGTTTCTTGAAGATCAGAGTAATTCTTTAAAAAGCCAGAGTATTTATCCGGCTGGGTGATTTTAGAGGCACAGCCGGACAGAGCCAACAAGCCGCATAAAGCTGCAACTTTCGCAATTGATGTGGTACGCATGAATAGTTTCCTGAGATGATTATATTACTTTTTAAGTTATAGCAAAAAGCACCGCTTCGTGTTGTGGCAAAAAAAGTGTTGGCAGAAATAAATTTATCGGCCCCTTTTTCGACAATATAGTCAATGCTGAAAAAGGAGCTGAGTCAATCATCATTGATTTATTTTCAGAGACTTGAGGCGATAAAAAAGCACATCCGCTGTGACTTATTTCACATCATCCTGCTAAAAAATATGCTTACCGAATAGATCAACAGGCAAACTTCTTACGTTGATCCTTTTCAGGTCATTTTTTACGTGCCAGCATAGTCGCGAAACGCAGTTTAATACGATTACCGTTGGCATCGGTGCGGTGTAATTCACCGACATCTTCATTGTATTTCAAGAAATCCCAGCCTTCATAATAACGATGTAGCTCCCCTTCTTTGAAGGCAAACGGAAAGCCGACGGTACATGGAAAATCAGCGGTATCCATCGCCGCCACAATCAGATTGTAACCGCCAGGTTTAGTGCAACGTTGCATATTGCCAATCAGCCCTGGGATGGTTTTCGCCTCCAGGAACATCAGCACCACAGTCGAAAGAATAAAATCGTACTGTCCATCAAACGTGAGGCTATTCAGATCGACAACCTGAGTACGTAAATTTTCCAGATTTTCAATGGCTTTAATGCGCTCAACGTTGGCAATACTCATGGCATTTTTATCCCATGCGTCCACATCATAACTATTGGCTGCAAGGTAAAGACTGTTACGTCCATTGCCACAGCCCAAGTCCAGCGTTTTCCCCGGTTTAACGATTTTCACAGCTTCCAGAACTTCGGAGTGTGTGCGGGTGAGTTCGTATTTGTTAGTAAAGTAGTTTTCGTCACGAATGATCATTCTCTGTCCTCGGATTTCATTAAAACGGCGCGCTCAGTTCTGATTAACAATTTTCCCTGCATCAGAAGCGCGAAAGTACGGATGAGCAATAATGCAATAATAAAATTGGTAAAGATAAACAGCGGCACCGCCAGTGTATGGAAAAAGCCATTATCGCTGCCGCTTCCCAGATGCAAACCGGTGGTTGCCAGCGCAGAAACACCGAACGAAAAACTCCAGAATGAGGCATTAAACGGCTGTGAGAGATACCACGGCATCAGGCGCAGCATAAACAGCAATTGCAGCAGCCCATAGCCAAAGAGCATTTTCGCCAGCGTGTCACCCTCGCCGCCATTGACGCTCAACCAGGCGCTACAAGCCACCAGCGCAGGGGCAAGCTGAATGCCGAGCGATGTCCGCAGCGCCGTGGGTAATTCTCCCGAACTGCGCAGTCGTTGAAGGATCACCGGTTCAAGGCTTAACCAGGAGAAGACGCCAGCCCCTAAAAATACCAGTCCGGCATCGGTATAACCCAGCGCACCGCAGGCCATCGCGCTGATAAAGTTATTGGCAACCGTCGGCAAATAAAGCCCCGGTGTCGTCGCTTCTTCAGGGTGAGAACCGCGCCATAATCCGGCAGTTTGCCAGGCGGCGTAAACCAGTTGAATCACTACCCCAACGCTGAACAGACACACCGCCAGCGGGCGATACCACGGCACAAAACCAATTGCCACCAGCATCGTCGTCGCCGGAAACAAACTAACAAAACTGCTCATCACCGGATGGCGCACTTCCGCCAGCACGCTGTGCGGAAAGCGCATAAGTCGGGTAATAAATGCGGTGGTCAATAATCCCCAGATGACCATCGCCAGAATCACCAGCCCATCCCCCAACCAGTGACTGACCTGCCAAACCTGGCTGGCATAGCGCCAGGCAAATCCCATCCCTATCGTCCCCAACACAATGCCAAAATAACCTGCCGGTAAATTGAGCACTTTATCGCTCTGCATCTTCTTACTCATTTTGTTTAATTTATAAAGTATATTTGAAATGCATTTTATGGAAATTTCTCAAGCATAGCCAGAGCCGCAGAATTTGCTACGGTTATAGTAAGTCACCTGCGGGAAAAAGCTATGCGCAAATATCGTCTAAGTGAAGAGCAACGAGCCTTTAGTTATCAAGAAGATGGCCTCAAAAAAAGTGTGCTATTACGGCAGATTATTGCCATAGCCGATTTTAACGATGTGATAGCAGGAACGGCTGGTGGTTGGATCGATAGCGAAACTGTGCTGGCGCAGGAAGGAAATTGCTGGATTTACGACCAGAATGCCCTCGCGTTCGACGGAACGGTTGTTTCCGGTAATACGCGCATCACCGGGACCAGCGTGCTATGGGGAGAGGTTTTCACGGCGGATAACACCTGGATCGATAATAGTGAAATCAGCCAGGGCGTCCATATAAGTGACAGTGTCACCATTCGTGATTCATTAGTTTGCGGTCAGTGTAAAATTTTTGGTCAGGCCTGTATCGATCAACATTCAATGATCGTCGCCGCACAAGGGTTAACGCCCGACCACCATCTTCTGCTGCAAATTTATGACCGAGCCAACGTCAGCGCCTCGCGCGTTGTCCATCAGGCGCAAATTTATGGCGATGCCGTCGTCCGCCATGCTTTTATTGAGCATCGTGCCGAAGTTTTTGATTTTGCGCGTATTGAAGGTAATGAAGAAAATAACGTCTGGCTGTGTGACTGTGCGAAAGTCTACGGTCACGCACGTGTGATTGCCGGAACTGAAGAAGATGCGATTCCAACAATTCATTACAGTTCTCAGGTGGCGGAATATGCCATTGTAGAAGGCAATTGCGTGTTAAAACATCATGTTCTGATTGGCGGAAATGCCGTTGTGCGTGGCGGCCCGGTTCTGCTCGACGAGCACGTTATAATACAAGGTGAGAGCCGTATTGCAGGTGCGGTAATGATTGAAAACCATGTCGAGTTAACCGACCACGCCGTCGTTGAAGCCTTTGATGGCGACACGATTCATGTCCGTGGTCCAAAAGTCATTAACGGTGAGGAACGTATTACGCGAACGCCTCTGGCAGGGTTATTATGATTCGATAATGCGCGCGTATAAGTTCACATCATCATAAGCATCATTAAGGAACTCAGCCTGTTTCAGGCAACCTTCGAGGATAAAACCATTGCGCAAGGCAACCTGGTTGCTTTGCGGATTGTCCACCCGACATTTGATCACGAAGCGTCTAAGTTCACCAGACTGGGCGTAATGATGAATCAATGCCTGTAGCGCCTGAGAAATGATCCCCTGCCCCTGATGAAACTCGTCCAGCCAGTAGCCGATTTCAGCGGTTTATTCAGCGGTTCAATTCGATTAAACGATATAACGCCGACGAGTTCATTTTCTTTAAAAATCATAAACATTTTGGCATAGCCGCGTTGATGCAGCATCACATTCCCCTGCACCGTTTTTCGCGTGTCCTCTTCGCTGAGAACAAACTGCGGCCAGTTTAGCGACTGCTGTAACCAGTTTTTATTTTTACAGGTTAACTGATAAAGAGGTGTGATATGACTTTCTGCAACGGCATGTAATTCAAGTGAGTCGCTTACTTTTATCATTTCAGTCATCTTATCTCCAGTCACTCTTTGCAGTCGTTAAAAAAGCCGCCTGCCAGGCGGCTCAGCAAAGTTTACACCTCTTTGACGCTCTCCTGTTGCAGGATTTTAAGCATCTCATCCTTCATTTGTAATTTCTGTTTTTTCATGCGGGCGACTTCCGCATTGTATCCTCGACCGTCAGAACCTTCCTTTCTGGCAATTTCATGATCAAGTTTATTGTGTTTATCGAACAAGGACATAAAGCGAGGATTTTCGTTTTTCAGACGGGATATTAAATCTCGATATTCTGGAAACATACGCACTCCCTGTTAGTGGCTGACAACATGTATATGAAATATACAACATCAGATTACCCATTTAACTTGAGGAAAAATGCGAGCGGGATCGTGTTTAACCAGACGGCACCCTCCCGAAAGAAGGTGCCGAAAAAATGACGCTTAGTTCATCACGCGATCGTCAACATACTGGCGCTTATCCGGTGCTGGAGGAAAATACTGATATAACCATGTTTCACTGATAGCATCGCCCTGGCAGCGCAAATACATACGCATATCGACCGGATCAGTTGAATCCGAAGTCGGATACCAGTCAAACTGAATACGGTAACCATCAATCGGCTCAATGTAGAGAATTTCTATTTGTTTCGCTTCACCACTGGAAAGTGTGATAACAGGCTCAATCCCTTTCGGCGCAGCAGCTTTCAGATCACCACCGACAAAATCGACGGCAAAACGACGAGCCCATATTTCCGGATAATGCTCACCTGGCGCCCAGCCTTCAGGGAAGCCCCCCATGCCAGTACGCGTCGCCAGGACTCGTGCTAATGGACAATGAACGGGAGGTTGCGCACTCCAGTAAAGGCGATACTGAAACGCCAGTTCGTCGCCCGCTTTGACTGCTTTTTCTGGTTGCCAGAAACAAACAATATTATCCAGCGTTTCGCCGGTCGTCGGGATCTCCATCAAACCGATAGTGCCCTTACCCCACTTGTTACGCGGTTCCACCCACAGACTTGGGCGTTTGTTATACCAACCCATAATGTCCTGATAATGGGAGAAATCACGATCCAGCTGCAACAAGCCAAACCCTTTTGGATTGTTATCGGTATAGGCATTGAACTGCAATTTCTGCGGATTATTCAGCGGACGGCAGATCCACTCGCCATTGCCCCGCCACATGGAAAGACGGTCGGAATCATGGATTTGCGGATGAATAGTGTCGCACATACGACGTTCGTTAGTCCCGCAACTGAACATACTGGTCATCGGCGCGATGCCCAGCTGTTTAATGTCTTTACGCGCATACAGGTGATTCTCGACATCCATAATCACCTGATTCTTCTCACAGTGGATGGTGAACTTGTAAGCACCAGTAATGCTGGCACTATCGAGCAACGCATAAACGGTAAAAGTGGTCGCGCCAGGTTTTACCGTATCGAACCAGAAGGCGGTAAAGTCGGGAAACTCTTCTTTGCTGTCGGTGTAAGTGTCGATCGCCAGACCACGCGCCGATAAACCGTATTGATAAGTGTCATCAACGGCACGGAAATAGCTGGCACCGAGGAAAGAAACCACGTCACGGCGCGCCAGTTCCGGGGCTTTAAACACACGGAACCCCGCAAAACCGAGATCGCTTTGCCCTTCTAATTGTTTGGTATCAACACCCGCATCGTTGTATTTGAACAACTCCGGACGGAAGTGTATTTCGCGCGCCAGATGTGTTGCTGGATCAACAGAGAACATGCGAACACGGCGACGGAATCCCATCCCCATATGGAAGAACTGAGCGTCCAGCTGGCGGTTCTCAACGTTATGCCAGAGTGATTTTTCGGCATCATACTGAATGCTGTTATAAGCCTGCGGCGTCATCGTCGCCAGCGTATCGGGTAACGGACGCGGCGCACCACGCCACGCTGTTTGCGCTAAGTCGTGCGCCATCGACTGTAAAACAGAGAAGTCAAAACGCTGGGTTTGCCCGTCGGCAATGTCAGATTCTGCTGCGAACGCAGCCTGAGAAAAAAGAGAAGCAATGCCGCTAGTCCCGCACACGGCGGCCATAGCCATTGAACCTTTAATAAATCGTCTACGATCCATACCTGAAAGTGAGTCCTTCTGGTGTAGTGAATGGTCCCGCGCTGGTCGTATTCAGCGGCAAGAAAATGCTTATTAATGACCGCTCACTCTAGACAATATTTATTAATAATCCAATTGTTGAACTCAGAGAATATGCATAAATCGGCAATTTTTTTCTGTCGATGGGATGAGCCTGATTCGTTTGTAAAATCAGGCAAATTTTTGCAAAGTCGGTTGGACAGAATTTAAAGCAAACCACAGCGGCGTTTACTGCGTTCTTCCGCTTCCTGGTACAACTGAAACTCATCAAATACCGGACACCCCAGCGCCAGTTCAAAAGCCTCCCGGCTGGCATTACCGTGACTGCGCATTTGCGTTTCATTACCCAGATTCGACTGGAAGATCCCCGCAGCACTAACCGGCAGGAAATCCTCATAGGTAATAGGTTGCGCCACTACCCAACCACGTTCGATCAAAGGCTGTGGATCGTCACCGGGATGGATCGCCTGACGATGCGCCTCACCCGATGGCGTCAGGCGATAGCGAAACCATGCCAATCCCTGCTGGCGCATCAGAAATTCACTGTCCGGGAAGGCGCTGAAGGTTTCCTGCAAATGCAGTTGGTGAGTGAGATTATCCTGTCCGATTCCGGCGTTACGCAGAAGCTCATCATACAGTTGCCGTCCTTTCGGCGTTAATGCCACACCACGTTGCTCTATCTCACCAAAGCGTGCGGTATGTGTTCCCTGCTTTTGCCCTGCAAACAACACTGTCTCTTCCAGCGCCTTAAAACTGGTCTGGCGCAGTAAAATCGGCACCTCGCGGCGCGGCGGCCCTTCGATCAGAATTTTGGGTTCAATACCGCATTCGGGCATCATCGACTGCACCCGGTCAATGTCGAGCGTGCGTGGCGTCAGGTGGTTAATATGACAGCCAGGAAAACAGACCACATCAGCAATCAGTCGATGTTCGTTGTGCAACGCGCGATAGGTTTCTTCATCTACTGTTGCTGACTGATGCCAGCGAAACGTCTCCAGGGCTTCCTGCACAAACTCCCGCGCCTGAGCTTTGCTAAAGCCGCCCTCCTGATCATATACATCTAACAGTTGTCGACAACGCGGGGTAAAGATATCGCGCTGGTGTAAAATCTCCGCCGCCTTCTGGCGCAAGGTTTCGTTTTCGATGAGTTCAAGGCGAAGTAATGAGGTAAAAACCCGGAAAGGATTACGCGCCAGCGAGGCATCATCGATAGGACGAAATGCTGTGGAATGTACCGGCACGCCCGCCTGCGAGAGATCGTAATAACTGACCGGATACATCCCCATAATGGCAAATATCCGCCGTAGAGTGGCAAGCTCTTGTGCGGTGCCGACGCGAATCGCCCCATGACGTTCAACGTTAAGTCGCGCCAGTTCGTCCGCATTTACCATTTTTTCATGCAATTGGGGATTGTTTTCCAGCACAGACAGATTGACGTCAGCCACCAGTTCCAGCAGCGTACCGTACTGTGGAACTTCTTGCTGATACATGGCTGACATAGCCTGCGAAAACTGTTCCCGAATCTCATCCGCCGTGATGCTGTTCGCCATAATCTCTGCCTCCAGTGGTCAGTAATCTGGAGTGTAGGTAACCACATTTACTCTGGTGGGAAGAATTTACAAACTGTGATCTCCCCACGAAATCAGTAAAACCACGACTGGAAACGTAACAAAATTGCTTTATATGTTAATAATATTTTGCAATCAAGTTATCATAATCAAACAACTTCACTTGTCAGCGGCACCGCTTCGTTTTTAACATCGCTTATGGAAAAAAATAGTCTGTTTAGTCAGCGCATCCGTTTGCGCCACCTTCATACTTTCGTAGCTGTCGCACAACAAGGAACTTTGGGGCGCGCGGCTGAAACCCTTAATTTGAGTCAACCTGCGCTCTCTAAAACATTGAATGAACTTGAACAATTGACAGGCACCCGCTTATTTGACCGTGGACGTCAGGGCGCACAGCTTACCTTACCTGGCGAGCAATTTTTAACCCATGCAGTCAGAGTGCTTGACGCCATCAACACCGCAGGTCAGGCGCTTAATCGTAAAGAAGGGCTTAACAATGATGTTGTAAGGGTTGGTGCATTACCCACTGCTGCACTGGGGATCTTGCCTTCCGTTATTGGTCAGTTTCATCAGCAACAAAAAGAGACCACTCTGCAAGTTGCCACTATGAGTAACACCATGATTCTGGCAGGCTTAAAAACGGGGGAAATTGATATCGGTGTTGGTCGGATGTCAGATCCTGAACTGATGACCGGGCTTAATTACGAATTGCTGTTTCTCGAATCACTGAAACTGGTTGTCCGGCCTAACCACCCGCTTCTTCAGGAAAACGTGACGTTAAGTCGGGTACTGGAATGGCCGGTTGTCGTATCGCCAGAAGGCACTGCGCCCCGCCAACATTCAGATGCGTTAGTACAAAGCCAGGGCTGCAAAATTCCTTCGGGTTGTATTGAAACGCTTTCAGCATCGCTTTCGCGTCAGCTTACGGTTGAATATGACTATGTGTGGTTTGTCCCTTCTGGCGCTGTAAAAGACGACCTGCGTCATGCCACGCTGGTGGCGCTACCTGTTCCGGGACATGGCGCAGGCGAACCGATTGGAATACTGACCCGCGTAGATGCAACGCTCTCTTCCGGCTGTCAGCTAATGATTAACGCAATTCGGAAATCAATGCCGTTCTGAAAGGTGAAGGGATCTGACGATCCCTTCTTTGACATTATCACGCCGTTGCCAAACTAACCGAGCGCCCTGCCCCTCGTTGATTCGCAGGTAACGATTGTTTCTTCAGGCGGAATACATCCACAGCCTCAGTTAATCGTGCCGCCTGCTCTTCAAGAGACACTGCCGCTGCAGAGGCCTCTTCCACCAGAGAGGCATTCTGTTGCGTTACTTTATCCATTTCAGAAATCGCCTGGCTGACCTGCGTTATTCCCCTGCTTTGCTCATCGGAGGCAGCGGCAATTTCCTGCATGATATGTGTGACGCTCGCCACGGCATCCACAATGGCACTCATCGTTTTCCCGGCGGTTGTAACCTCATCTGACCCTTGCCCAATTAATCTGACTGATTCGCTAATCAAGCTTTCAATTTCTTTCGCCGCCTGGGCGCTGCGACTGGCAAGTGTACGCACTTCGCTGGCGACAACCGCAAATCCGCGACCTTGCTCACCAGCTCGCGCAGCTTCAACGGCGGCATTGAGCGCCAGAATATTTGTCTGGAAAGCAATACTATTGATCACGGCGGTAATTTCGGAAATTTTTTTCGAGCTACTGGAGATATCGCCCATCGTTTTCACCACGCCGGAGACTGTCTTCCCGCCATCGCTGGCTTTAACGGAAGCCTCTTGTGCCAGACGGCTCGCGTGGTGTGCATTGTCCGCATTCTGTTTCACCGTCGCGGTGAGTTGCTCCATGCTGGCAGCGGTTTGTTCAATCGCCGCCGCCTGTTCTTCCGTGCGCGAAGAAAGGTCAGCATTGCCAGCGGAGATTTCGCTGGTGCCGCGATAAATCTCCTCCGCCCCCTGGCGTACCGTCCCGACGGTCATCACCAGAGAATGCTGCATTTTCTGTAGATGACGACTTAATCGTCCTATTTCGCTGCGCCCCGTCGGTTCGTCGTTCATTGTCAGATCGCCACCGGCGATTTGTTCAATACGTTGCGCGGCATGTTGCAGAGGTCGAATCACAATCCGACGCAAAACGATGAAGGTCATCAGCGTCATGACCAGGGCAAGGATAAACGCACCAATCATAAACATCACACCCAGTCGAGTGCGCTGATGCGCCTGCTCCGCCAGGTGGTTCGCTCTGGCGCTACGTATTTCAACGGCTTTGTTTAATATATGGGTATAACTATTATCCAGCGTTCGGATCTGCTCACTTTCATGATTAATAATCGCTTCAAACATGCCGTTTTTGGCATATTTCAGCATAGGCAGGAGGCCAGTTATATAAGCCTGAAAACGTTGATTTAATTCAGCATCCAGAGCTTCATCTGCAGCCGTTTTCACCTGGCGATTCTGGTAAGTACGATAACCTTGCTGCGATTGTTTAATCTGCAATTCCGCTTGTGCAATATTTCGCTTCATCTCTTCCATTTCTGCGATACGGCTCGCCGCCCCGGCCTGAATCATATTGATGCGGGCTGAACGCAGATAATCAGAGCTATTTGCCAAACCGGTGCGAGTCTGGATCTCCGCAGTAGCGTCACGCTGATCGCGGTCAGCCTGCCAGAGAAAATACCCAGCCAGAGCTGAACTCAGGGCAAATAGAAGTAATATGCCGCCCAGAATACAGGCAAATAGCGGAACCAGCCTGATGTGATATAAAAAACCTAAGCGGTGTGAGGGTGTTGTATGCATGGCCGTTGTCTCTCTTCCAGATTTACTCCCGAGAGAGAATCATCGGCAATCGGTGGTAATTGCTTACTGCCAAAAACGTTTTCACTTCACATTTTTACAACATTTTATGCGTTAACAGATCATCGGGCGCCGCAATGAATAGGCTGGCGAATAAGGATGCTTTGTGAGGTGTATTGCGTGAAATTCTGGAAAGCGTTACGCACTTTCGTAAAGTGATTATTTTCCTGCTAAGAGAAACTGCATAGGATGATCGCGGGTGCCTGAGACTTTCTGTTTTCAGGCTAACCGGGAATCAGAAAGACGAAGGCCCCGACCGATATTTCTATCAACCGAGGCCGACGAATGAACCCAACAATTCAGATGTTAGCCTCTTACCCGCCATCCGGCAAGGAGAAAGGCTATGAAGCGCAACCCTCTGGTGGTGTGTCTGCTCATTATTTGTTTCACAATACTGGCATTCACACTTCTGACCCGACAAACGCTCTACGAACTGCGGTTCCGGGACGGTAATAAGGAGGTGGCGGCTCTCATGGCCTGTAAGTCCAGGTAAGGGTCTGCGCGGGGAGTTTTCCCCGCGCATCTGGATGGCGGGTTCATTTTCTCATGGCACCCCTTTTCATACTGCAACTGCAACCGGAACCTGGCTCGCATTTAATCCTGTCGTTTATGTTATCTGTTTAAAATTTGCCGGAAGCCGTCACGCAATTTCGCAAAGTGATTATTCCCCTGCTAAGAGAGGCTGCATAGGATGATCGCGGGTGCCTGAGACTTTCTGTTTTCAGGCTAACCGGGAATCAGAAAGACGAAGGCCCCGACCGATATTTCTATCAATCGAGGCCAACGAATGAACCACACAATTCAGATGTTAGTCTCTTACCTGCCATCCGGCAAGGAGAAAGGCTATGAAACGCAACCCTCTGGTGGTGTGTCTGCTCATTATTTGTTTCACAATACTGGCATTCACACTTCTGACCCGACAAACGCTCTACGAACTGCGGTTCCGGGACGGTAATAAGGAGGTGGCGGCTCTCATGGCCTGTAAGTCCAGGTAAGGGTCTGCGCGGGGAGTTTTCCCCGCGCATCTGGCGGCAGGTTCATTTTCTCATGGCACCCCTTTTTTCCTTTCAGTTAGTACATGTCTTTTTCGATGCGCTGATAGATCCATCGTTACAAACAAATTTGCCACCAGCAGTACAGTGGGATATTCCACCTTTTGCACCAGAACACGGCTTGCGCCCGGCATCGGCATAAAACGAAACAAGCATTCCCATAAACAAGATAAGTGCAAATTTTTTCATATAACCTCCATTGTTTACCAAATCTTATGTTCGGTATAAAAGTTATACGCTGGGTGGACTTGATTTCACTTAGCGAGATCAAAGATTGAGGAAAATGGATTTCAATCTTAACTGAAAGATAAATTGGTTAAATATGAACCAGATAAACACATAAAGGCTAATTATGGTTTTATTTGTCATACAAATAAATATAATAGATGCTTCCGATGTAGACCCGTATTCTTCGCCTGTACCACGGGTCTGGTTTAGTACAGGCGCTTTCTTTTATTGTCGTCAGGAACGCTTACGCGGCATCATGCGCAGAAGCGTGTTGTCCTTCCAGAAATAGTGGTGTGCCAATGCAGCAGCAGCATGTAGCCCGATCACGAAATATCCCAAATTTGCCAGCGTTTCATGCCATGACTTTAAAATATCCACCAGATCGAAATTTGGCTCTGACGTGTAAGGCATCGTCACACCGAACGCAAACCAGGGATTGCCACGGTTATACATCATCACGATACCAATCAGCGGCAGCGCGATAAACAGCAGGTAAATGACCAGATGCCCGAGATGCGCGAGCCCCGTTATCATCGGTTTCGGTTTAGGCACAATTGGCGGGGTTGGGTATTTCAGCCTTAGCACAAGACGAAGTACCATTAGTACGAGAATTAAAATGCCGCAGGAAACATGGATCATGTTGATGAGCGGCCGATCGCTACGTGGGAAAAAGCCACGAAACTCCATTGCACAATAGGCTGCAATAACCAGCAAAAAGACCAGCCAGTGAATGCCAATTTGTAACCTTGCGTATTTATTTTCCATAATATTTCCTGATTTAAAACAACTTATCGTTAACATAACCAGCTTTTCTTAAAATTTCATTAAATATTGTTCGCCCTTTTTCAGTACGTTACGTTTCGCTGCACGAATGTAGATTGCTCATCCCGCCATCCTGGTCTAAGCCTGGAAAGGATCAATTTTCACCCAAGAGTTCCTTACAGGAGAAAACCATGAGTAAAGTTGGCATTAACGGTTTTGGTCGTATCGGTCGACTGGTGTTGCGTCGATTACTTGAGGTCAAAAGCAACATAGACGTTGTCGCTATTAATGATCTCACATCCCCGAAAATTCTCGCCTATCTGCTGAAACATGATTCAAACTACGGCCCGTTCCCCTGGAGCGTTGATTTCACTGAAGATTCACTTATCGTCGATGGGAAAAGCATTGCGGTTTACGCCGAAAAAGAGGCGAAAAATATTCCGTGGAAAGCGAAAGGTGCAGAAATCATTGTCGAATGTACAGGCTTTTATACCTCTGCAGAAAAATCGCAGGCGCATCTGGATGCTGGCGCCAGGAAAGTACTGATTTCCGCCCCTGCCGGTGAGATGAAAACTATCGTTTATAACGTCAATGACGACACTCTGGATGGTAATGACACCATTGTTTCTGTAGCGTCATGTACCACAAACTGTCTTGCGCCGATGGCTAAAGCCTTGCACGACAGTTTCGGAATAGAAGTCGGCACGATGACGACCATTCATGCCTATACCGGCACCCAGTCACTGGTGGATGGTCCGCGTGGTAAAGATCTACGCGCTTCACGTGCGGCGGCAGAAAATATCATTCCCCACACCACTGGCGCGGCAAAAGCCATTGGCCTGGTGATCCCGGAACTGAGCGGCAAACTGAAAGGCCATGCGCAACGCGTACCCGTGAAAACAGGTTCGGTCACCGAACTGGTGTCTATTCTCGGGAAAAAAGTCACTGCCGAAGAGGTGAACAACGCGCTTAAAAAAGCGACAAACAATAACGAGTCATTTGGTTATACCGATGAAGAAATAGTCTCTTCCGATATCATTGGCAGCCATTTCGGTTCGGTGTTTGATGCCACGCAAACGGAAATTACCGCCGTGGGCGATTTACAACTGGTGAAAACAGTCGCCTGGTACGATAACGAATATGGGTTTGTTACCCAGCTTATTCGCACTCTCGAAAAATTCGCCAAACTCTGACAGATACAGGCGGAGAAAAATGCCTCCGCCTGTTTTACACATTATGACTGTAAATAGACTACCTGGGTTTGAAGGTACTCATGCAAGCCATGTTTACCGGTCACTAGAGCAGGCGACATTTTGTGGGCAATCAATAAGGAAGAACGGGAAGTTCCACGGCAGAATACCAGTGGTCACGCCAAGAGCACGTTTAAACAGAAGAATATGATCGCTTTGAATAATTTTTCCCTCATAACGCCGCGCCCACTTCGATTTCAGCCAATTGCTGGATCTTGCCCCCTTACTCGACAATCAGCGTACTGATTTCACTGGCGCGTTCGCGGTATTGAAGTTTAACCCGTCAAAACAATCAGATTGATGCTCAAAAGGATCTCAAGAAGATCCTTTTGAGTTTTCTCATCGTTATGCCCTACCAGTTGCCATATGGATAGTGCTTTCCCTTGATAAAATCGCGGATAAAGGGGGCGTAACCGTTAGCCTTGATGTAACTGAAATCAATCTGGTTGGGAATGTTTTTGCATATCAGCATATCATCCCCCGTCAGGGTAAGCTGCCGTGCTGGTTGCTGGAGTACGGATGGGTTCCCGTTATCCTCAAGCCAGATCCGTACAGTACCGCCTGGAGCAAGACCAACAGCCATTCGCTTCCGGTAGTAAGGTTTACCAGGATGATACGGGTCAGGATATGCCGTAGCCATCTGCTGCCACGTCTCCCGGCTGAACCAGATCTCCGTTTCATACGCTTTCTTGTCGATAACCGAGTCCCAGCACACCGTCATTCGTACCGGCAGTGCTTTTCCCCGGTTAAAATACCCGCCATACCCCCCTATCAAATCATGCCAGCGCCCGACACTCAGATCACTGATGTCCATAGGATCTAACCGACGGAAGATACTTTCCCGAATATCCCCGTCCTCCAGGTACACCATCGTCACTAGTGCAGGCAGATTTTTCGGGTATATAAAGCTAAAATTCCAGTTATCGTAAGGCAGCTTCTTTCCCCACTGCTCCACGCCGTCTCCCAGCAGCGTCTTTACGCCTGCCCGGCGGTCATGGCAGCCTGAAAGCAGAATGCCCCCCAGCACGGCCACCATCAGCGGTAATCGTCTCATCCCTTCCTCCTCAGAACAGTTCGTCCAGCACGTCCACGTTCGCCCGCGCCCGGTCTTCCCACTGCTGCTGGTCATCCATCCTCCACACCGTCCGCACCCACCCTTTGCCCGGAGCCATCGGCCACACGAACGAGCGGTCGTCAGTCGGCGCATAGTGGTTTCGCAGAAAAACCTCTCCCGAGGACGGACTCACCCACAGGCTCAGGTCCGAGTCGATGTTCCAGTTCGCCGAACAGTGCAGATAACGCCCGATGGTTCGCATCTCCTCCGCCGTGAAGCCCTCCGGCTCTGCGCCACGCCGGATCGCACGCCCCTGGGCTGTTGCTTTGTCACACAGGGGAACCAGCTCAGCAGGAAGAGCTGTGTCAGGGTTTTGCGGGTCAATATCTCCAAATATTACCCCGGCGTCCTGTGCCGCATCGAGCATCACCCGCATACACACCTTTTCCCAGTCGTTCGGCACCGCCCTGCGCGTCATAAACACCGCCGCGCCGGCTTTCTTCTCAAAAATAAAAGCCCGAGCCTTGTCAAGGTTAACCAGCGGCCACGAAATCATTTTTGTCTCCACCTTACCGTGTGGCATCAGGTACTTCAGCGCCGGCAGTGAAAACAGCGCCTGACGCATCTTCTCCGCCTGACGGTACACCGCAGTCTGCGTCTCGTCCGCGCTCTCCGGTATCACATCAAAGTCCGGCATCGTCAGCAGGGAAATCTCATCCTCACCCGCGTTGTAGCCCCCGCCAATGTCCGAATGCGCCCCCGGCAGTGCCAGCTCCGGCCACATCCCCGCGATGCTGTTCAGACTGAAGTTATAACGGCACTCGTGCATTGCGCTTATCTGAAACACCTTCTGCGCCACGGAAGGACGCAGCTCAAGGTTGACACCAGGATTACTGCGTCCGTTAATATCGTAGAAATTCAGCAGGCTCCCGATGGCTGCCACTGTGTCAAAAAGCCCCAGAAAGCGCACCTCTCCCGCAGGTTTTCCATGGTATCTGGACATATCCAGCCCGTTCTCTATTGCAGCCACTATCGCCGTATCCTGGTTCATCACCCGGTTGGCAAAGTGCCGTGCCGCTGCCGCGCCGCGACTGAACCCGAACACATCAAACTGCACCTTCGCGATCGCCGCTTTATCGCGGTTACGACTGATAAATATATTCAGTGCGGAAGCAATTTTCTCAAGAGCTTCATCGGTCTTGGTCACCACTCCCTCAAACCGCCGGATAAGGCTGCTGCCCAGCCCCATCCCCAGCAACGAGTCGCTTTTCCCATCTGCCGTCCCGATGCCGCTGACGTAGGCTTTCACCTGCGCCTCCATCTCATCTTCACCAAGGGCAGTATCAGATTTGTAAAGGTCATTGAGCCGGGAAATATTGGTGATGCCGCCCTGCCAGCTGGCGTTGCCTGCCCCCTCTCTGGCGTGTTCTTCATACTTCGCGCACGCCCTGGCTCGTTCCTCACCGACCAAACCGGCGCAGTGGGCATACGCCAACCGCAGATCGTCTGCGTTTGCCCGGTTATTCCCGGTACCATCAAAGAACACCCCCACCGTCAGCGTGATCCCTCTGACCGGCACCCGCCGGCACCGGATGACTTTTCCACTGCATAAAACATCGGTGTAGTGCGTGTTCTCCCCGGTAGTTTCATACCGGTGATAGCCGGTATTACCCGGCTCAGTATTCTCGCCTGCTGCCATAAAAAATCCATTTTGTCTGAAAGGTTAAATCAGGCACATCATACTCCCCCCTTCAGTTCTTAAATAAAATCAATGCTCTATCTTCTGCACAAGATGCAGTTGCCATATTCAAATGTATGGATTCCTGGTGTTCACCGACAGCAACGGAGCCACTGATATGCTCTGTCACCCGGATTTAACGGGAGGATACAAGGTGCGGTGCCTGCCGTCCCTGAAGCGGAAGAGATACCGGAGTGCATCCGATCTGCTGAGCAATAGCATTCACAACAACTGAAGGTGTATTCAGGATAATGGCCCTGTATTGGTCATTCCAGCTAGCAGGGAAAGCTCGTCAGTAAGCAAACGCGACTCGTCCCGGTCAAAAAAGTCTGTTCCTGTGTAAACATCAATCATCGTAGATGACAGCATCGTGGAAAAACGATTCTGTGAAGGGCTTCATAAAAACAAGTGTGAAAGGAATAAAAGGCAGAAGTAAAAGTAAAGAGTCATGCCCGTTTGCCAACGGTATTTCACAAACGGGCAATTTTTAACGTAGTGAACGACTTTCCATCGCTTCAATAAGCACAGCGTCGTGTTTCAGCGTCTGCCAGGATTGGGTGACTTCAGCGGGAAAGTCAACATGAACGATAAAATCGCGCCCGCGTGGCCCATAGCCATCGCTATCATCACGCAAACGAGGTAGCTCGCCAGTAAGAAGCGATAAATAACGCTCAATTGACCATAATCCTTTATATGAACACATCCCGTTTGCAAGGCATCCATTGTTATGACATTGACGGTAGGTTGCAGCTTTATATCCGGCTTTTTGCAGCCGCAAAGCTGCTAGCCCCTATGTAATTCGCTGACTCACACCTC
>Ga0209547_100048_pt1 | contig 33165 bp, 30 predicted proteins | sample UppTromicrDC3115_FD_185843 | JGI IMG/M metagenome (GOLD analysis project Ga0209547, IMG submission 185843) | Upper troposphere microbial communities from Oklahoma, USA - DC3-115 (SPAdes) (version 2) | ecosystem: Environmental > Air > Outdoor Air > Unclassified | place: USA: Oklahoma | collected...
GCATCGATCGCACGCTATGGCTATGTGAATCCAACGGCAGACCGGACGAAAAAGAATTTCACACCCATTTGCATAGCTGGCGAGCGTTGTGTCATATCCTGCGCGATCTTCATAGCGGCATTCAACTGCCGGGCGTCTCGCTTTCCGCCGCTCTGGCATTACTGGAACGCCGCAGCCAGAGCACTCATGCAACGGCGCTGGATCGCGGCGCGGCTCTTGGCGCACTGATGCGTCTGGAACATTCCAACGCCAGTGCCGAAGCGGCGCTGACGATGCTAACGCAATTGTCTCCGGCACAGTCAGGCGAAGCTCTGCACGGTTTGCTGGCGCTGGCCCGTCATCAACTGGCCTGTCAGCCTGCATTTATCGCCGGTTTCAGCCGTCATTTAAATCAACTGAGTGACGCCGATTTTATTAACGCCCTGCCCGATTTGCGCGCGGCGATGGCCTGGCTACCACCACGAGAACGCGGGACGCTGGCGCATCAGGTGCTTGAACATTATCAACTGGCGCAACTTCCTGTTTCGGCGCTGCAAATGCCGTTGCATTGCCCACCGCAAGCTATTGCACATCATCAACAACTCGAACAGCAGGCACTGGCATCGCTGCAACACTGGGGAGTTTTCCATGTCTGAACTGAACGATCTTCTGACTACCCGTGAGCTACAACGCTGGCGATTGATTCTTGGCGAAGCGGCAGAAACTACCCTTGGTGCTCTGGATGGCAATGCCCGGCAGATAGACCACGCGCTGGAGTGGCTGTATGGGCGCGATCCCGAACGTATCCAGCGTGGTGAACGATCCGGTGGATTAGGTAGCTCAAATCTCACCACGCCAGAATGGATCAATAGTATTCATACGCTCTTTCCGCAACAGGTCATTGAGCGGCTGGAAAGTGACGCGGTGCTGCGCTACGGCATTGAAGATGTGGTGACAAATCTTGAGGTGCTGGAACGTATGCAGCCCTCTGAAAGCCTGTTACGCGCCGTTTTGCACACTAAACATTTGATGAATCCGGACGTGCTGGCCGCCGCTCGCCGGATAGTGTGCCAGGTGGTGGAAGAAATTATGGCGCGACTGGCGAAGGAAGTTCGTCAGGCTTTTTCTGGTGTACGTGACCGTCGACGCCGCTCGCATATTCCCCTGGCGCGTAATTTCGATTTCAAAAGTACTCTGCGCGCCAACCTGCAACACTGGCATCCGCAACACGGCAAGTTGTATATCGAATCGCCCCGCTTTAACAGCCGAATTAAGCGCCATAGCGAACAATGGCAACTGGTTTTACTGGTTGATCAAAGTGGATCAATGGTGGATTCGGTGATCCACTCGGCAGTGATGGCGGCCTGTCTATGGCAACTACCCGGTATCCGCACACATCTGGTCGCTTTTGACACCAGCGTGGTCGATCTCACGGCAGACGTTGCCGATCCGGTGGAGTTATTAATGAAAGTACAGTTAGGCGGCGGAACGCACATCGCCAGTGCGATGGAGTATGCCCGTCAACTTATTGAACAGCCGGGTAAAAGTGTAATTATTCTGGTGAGCGATTTTTATGAGGGAGGATCATCATCATCACTCATCCACCAGGTGAAACAATGTGTTCAAAGCGGCATCAAAGTGCTGGGACTGACGGCGCTCGATAGCACAGCAACGCCCTGTTATGACCGTGATATGGCCCAGGCGCTGGTTAATGTCGGTGCACAAATTGCTGCCATGACGCCGGGCGAACTGGCGTCATGGCTGGCGGAGAATCTTCAGTCATGAATGCACTACACCCGGAATTATTAGAACTGACGCCACAAGCCCTGACGGCGTTAAGCAATGCTGGTTTTGTTAAGCGCAGCCTTAAGGAGCTGGAAAATGGCAATATCCCGCAAATCAGCCATGAAAACGGCACGCTGATCGCCACATTTAGTGACGGTACACGCAGCCAACTGGCAGGCGGTCAGGCGCTGAAGGAGGCTCAGTGTAGCTGCGGAGCTATCGGTATGTGCCGCCATCGCGTGATGCTGGTGTTAAGTTATCAGCGACTTTGTGCTACCTCTCAGCCCACGGAAAAAGAAGAGGAATGGAATCCGGCAATCTGGCTGGAAGAACTGACTACCCTGCCCACTGCCACGCACAAACGCGCTCAATCCCTGGTCGCCAAAGGTATCACCATTGAACTGTTCTGCGCGCCAGGCGAAATTCCCTCTGCCCGCTTACCGATGAGCGATGTGCGTTTTTATTCCCGCAGCAGCATTCGTTTCGCCCGTTGTGATTGCATTGAAGGAACGCTGTGCGAACACGTAGTACTGGCAGTGCAGGCATTTGCCCAGGCCAAAACGCAGCAGGCAGAATTTACCCATTTAATCTGGCAGATGCGCAGCGAACACGTCGCCTCGAACGACGATCCATTTGCCAGCGACGAAGGCAAAGCATGTCGTCAATATGTCCAACAATTAAGCCAGGCATTATGGCTGGGCGGCATCAGCCAGCCGTTACTCCACTACGAGGCAGCATTCAGCCGCGCACAGCAAGCGGCGGAACGCTGCAACTGGCGATGGGTGAGTGAATCGCTACGGCAACTGCGCGCCAGTATTGATGCCTCCCACGCCCGCGCCAGTCACTATCATGCCGGAGAATGCTTACATCAGCTTGCGGCATTAAACAGTCGATTGAACTGTGCACAAGAGATGGCACGACGCGACGGTGTTAGTGAAGTCCCGCCCATGCCCTGGCGCACGGTCGTTGGTGCAGGCATTGCCGGAGAAGCAAAGCTTGATCATCTGCGGCTGGTATCGTTAGGTATGCGTTGCTGGCAGGACTTCCAACAGTATGGTTTACGGATCTGGTTTAGCGACCCCGACACTGGCAGTATTTTGCATCTGTCACGCAGTTGGTCGAGAAGTGAACAAGAAAAGGCGCCTGCAGCTACACGTCGGCTGTTTACCTTTCAGGCTGCCGCGCTGGCGGGTGGGCAAATTGTTTCACAAGCTGCACGTCGGAGCGCCGAAGGCGAACTGTTATTAGGTACGCGCAACCGCTTAAGTAGCGTTGTGCCACTGTCACCTGATGCCTGGCAAATGCTGGGGGCACCGTTACGCCAGCCAGGCATTGTGGCTCTGCGGGAATACCTATGCCAGCGTCCACCAGCCTGCATACGACCTCTTAACCAGGTGGATAATTTATTTATTCTGCCGGTGGCGGAATGTCTTTCTCTTGGCTGGGATAGCAGCCGCCAGACGCTGGATGCGCAGGTAATCAGTGGCGAAGGCGAAGATAACGTGCTGACGTTATCACTGCCAGCTTCAACCAGTGCGCCCTTTGCAGTTGAACGTATGGCGTCCCTTTTACAACAGCAGGATGATCCTGTGTGTCTGGTTTCTGGTTTTGTCAGTTTTGTTGAGGGGCAATTGACGCTGGAGCCACGGGTAATGATGACGCAAACTCGCGCCTGGGCGCTGGATGCAGAAACTGCGCCTGTGGCACCGCTACCTTCCGCCAGAGTTCTTCCTGTACCGTCCACCGATCATCAAGTGCTGATGCGCTGCCAGGCGTTGCTTATTCAACTGCTCCATAACGGCTGGCGCTATCAGCAACAGAGCGCCATTAGTCAGGCTGATTTGCTGGCGAACGAACTCACCGTAGTAGGTTTTTATCGGCTGGCGCATGTGTTGAAGCAATTACGCAATTCGGAAGGCGAGACACTGGCAGAAGTATTGAATAACTGTGTTTTACTCTGCGAACAGTTGTTACTGATGCTTGAGCAACAAGGAGGAAAAAATGCTTTTTATTAAGAGATCTACTCCATTTCCGGACTGCTCAAGACGAGGTATAAAGAATATTCTATAGCGCCCTGGTGAGAGTCACCAGTTTTCTGATCTTGATAAAATGGAGTTTTACATGAAGGCTTTCAACAAACTGTTTTCCCTCGTTGTTGCATCTGTTCTGGTTTTCTCTCTCGCTGGCTGTGGTGATAAAGAAGAATCAAAGAAATTTAGTGCCAATCTGAACGGTACTGAAATTGCCATTACCTATGTCTACAAAGGCGACAAGGTGCTTAAGCAATCTTCAGAAACCAAAATTCAGTTTGCAACCATCGGTGCAGCTAACAAAGAAGAGGCGGCTAAAAAGCTTGAGCCGTTAAGTGCAAAATATAAAAACATTACTGGCGTTGAAGAAAAATTAACCTTTACTGATACTTACGCGCAGGAAAACGTGACTATCGATATGGAAAAAGTTGATTTTAAAGCCCTGCAGGGTATTTCCGGCATTAACATTTCTGCTGACGATGCCAAAAAAGGCATCACTATGGCGCAAATGGAACTGGTGATGAAAGCCGCTGGCTTTAAAGAAGTGAAATAATCTGCTGGAGGCCATGCTCTCTGCATGGCCTCCAGACCTGTCTTAGTTTTTCTTCACATGCTGGCGCGCCGCCAGTCCACGCAGAAAATAACGCAAGAATTGATCGCCGCATTCGCGGAAGTTTTTATGCTCCGGCGCACGCATCATCGCAGTAATTTCCGGCATAGAAACGCGGAACTGCTGTTCGGTGAGGATCGCCAGAATGTCATCGGTTTTCAGTGAAAACGCGATGCGCAATTTTTTCAGCACAATATTGTTATTAATACGACGTTCCGGCTCCAGTGCCGGTGCAGATTCATCCCTGCCGCGTTTTTCGTAAATCAGGCCATTCAGGAATGAGGACAAAATAATGTCCGGACAACGTTGAAAACCTTCTTCATCTTCTTTACGCAACCAGATGGCAATCTGTTCGGCAGTGGCTTCGACATTGCCCAGCGCCAGAATGCGCACCAGGTCGTTATTATTGGCTTTTAAAATGTAGCGCACGCTGCGCAGAATATCGTTACTTAGCATGAGGCCTTCAGGTGTTGATGAGGCAAAAAGCCATTTTAGCAGTCTTTTAAAGGCCAATCGCCTCTTTTAAGCTTTTCAGATAACGGCGGCTGACCGGCACGGTTAAACCATTACGTAAAATCAACTCGGCCTGGCCATTATCTTCCAGGCGAATCTCCTGCAAATGCGCGAGGTTAACCAGATACTGACGATGACAACGCAGTAGCGGTGTACGACTCTCCAGGGTGCGCAAAGTCAGTTCGGTAAAACCTTCTTTCCCTTCGTGACTGGTGACATAAACACCGCTCATCCGACTGCTGACAAACGCCACATCTTTCATTTGCAGCAAATAAATCCGACTATGCCCCGTACAAGGAATAAATTTCAGCGCCTGCTGATTTTCCGGTAACAGCGAAACATCCTGCTTGCTCCGCTCCTGACGCAAACGCGCCAGCGTTTTCGCCAGTCGCGCTTCATCAATTGGCTTCAGGAGATAATCAAAGGCATGTTCTTCAAAGGCTTTAATGGCGTATTCGTCAAACGCGGTGAGAAAAACGATATACGGACGATGTTCCGGGTCGAGCATCCCCACCATTTCCAGACCGCTGATGCGCGGCATCTGGATGTCGAGAAACAGCACGTCCGGGCGCAGTTTATGCACCGCGCCGATCCCTTCCACGGCGTTTGAGCACTCGCCGACAATTTCAATATCGCTCTGTTCTTGCAAAAATACGCGCAGGTTCTCCCGTGCTAACGGTTCATCATCGACAATTAAGACTTTAATCATGCCTCGTCCCTCCATGGCAGTCGTAACGTTATTCGGGTGTAACTATCAGGCTCACAGGCGACGCTTATCCCATAGTCATCGCCAAAACGCTCACGTAAACGCTTATCCACCAGATTCATCCCCAGCCCGCTGGTATTGGTTGCCGGTTGATACAAACCGGCATTGTCTTCGATCTCCAGCATTAAATGTTGCCCTTCACGCCTTACGCTAATTGCCACTCGCCCTGTATCCAGGAGTTGTGATGTTCCATGTTTAATAGCGTTTTCCACTATTGGTTGCAGGGTAAACGCGGGCAACTGCTGCCAGGATAACTCCTCTGGAATAGAAATGTTGACCTGCAATCGCGACTGGAAGCGCGCCTTTTCAATTTGCAGATAAGCATTCACATGTTCAATCTCGTCGGCGAGAGTAACAAACTCCGAAGGCCGCTTTAAGTTTTTGCGGAAAAAAGTAGAAAGATACTGCACCAGCTGGCTGGCCTGTTCGCTGTCGCGGCGGATAACGGCTTTAATGGTGTTAAGCGCATTGAACAGGAAATGGGGATTCACCTGGGCGTGAAGCAGTTTAATTTCTGACTGGGTGAGCATGGCTTTTTGCCGCTCATATTGCCCGGCGAGGATCTGCGCCGAAAGCAACTGCGCAATCCCCTCCCCCAGCGTGCGGTTGATTGAGCTGAACAAACGGTTTTTCGCTTCATACAATTTGATGGTGCCCATCACCCGTTGATTTTCGCCACGCAATGGAATCACCAGCGTCGACCCCAGTTTGCATTGCGGATGCAAAGAGCAACGGTAAGGCACTTCGTTGCCATCGGCGTAGACCACTTCGCCGGTTTCAATCGCTTTTAAGGTGTAGGTCGAGGAAATCGGTTTGCCTGGCAAATGATGGTCGTCACCGATCCCGGTAAAGGCCAGCAATTTCTCGCGATCGGTAATGGCTACAGCACCAATATCCAGTTCCTGATATAGCACCTGTGCCACTTTCATGCTGTTCACTTCGTTAAAGCCCTGGCGCAAAATGCCTTCCGTCGAGGCTGCGACTTTCAACGCTGTGGCGGAAAAAGCCGAAGTGTATTTTTCAAACATCGCGCGTTTATCAAGCAATATACGCATAAACAGCGCCGCGCCGACGGTATTGGTGACCATCATTGGCGCAGCAATATTACTCACCAGACGCACCGCATCTTCATAAGGTCGGGCGATCGCCAGGATGATCAACATTTGCACCATTTCAGCAACGAACGTGACGGCACCAGCGGTAATGGGGTTAAAAACTTTATCAGTGCGCCCGCGTCGGATCAGGATGCTGTGTACCAGGCCACCGAGCAACCCTTCGACGATAGTCGAGATCATGCAACTTAGCGCGGTCATCCCCCCCATTGAGTATCGATGTAACCCGCCGGTCAGACCAACCAGACCGCCCACCACCGGGCCGCCGAGTAAGCCTCCCATCACCGCGCCAATCGCCCGCGTATTAGCAATCGAATCGTCGATATGCAACCCGAACCAGGTGCCCATGATGCAGAAGATGGAAAAAACGATGTAGCAGAGAAATTTATGCGGCAAACGAACCGTGACCTGCATTAACGGTATGAATAATGGCGTTTTACTCATTAACCATGCAATGACTAAAAAAACGCACATCTGCTGAAGCAGCAGCAACACCAGATTAAAATCGTACATACCCGCAAACCACACTTCCCTTTAAAACGCGTAACATACATTGCCTGCGTTTAACTTTCTTTGAACTCTTGCAGAAAAATGAGAATTCGTGAGTACGATCACTCAAAATCGCCTGGCAAAAATAAAATCACCCTAACGATGAACTAAAAACGGACAAAACTACCTGGTTCGCAAATCTGCGTCTAAAGTTAAACCGGGACCTCGCGAGCATGGGTGGTAGGATGGCGCTTTACACAATTGGTGAAGTGGCGTTGCTTTGTGATATCAATCCTGTCACGTTACGCGCGTGGCAGAGGCGTTACGGATTATTGAAACCGCAGCGCACAGACGGCGGACATCGCCTGTTCAACGATGCCGATATCGACCGGATCCGCGAGATCAAACGCTGGATCGATAACGGCGTGCAGGTCAGCAAAGTTAAAATGCTACTCAGTAATGAGAATGTTGATGTGCAAAACGGCTGGCGCGATCAGCAAGAAACTCTGCTTAATTACCTGCAAAGTGGCAATCTACAAAGTCTGCGAATGTGGATCAAAGAGCGTGGTCAGGATTACCCCGCCCAGACGCTCACCACACATCTGTTCATTCCTCTGCGCCGACGTCTTCAGTGTCAGCAACCAACTCTCCAGGCGTTACTGGCGATCCTCGACGGTGTACTGATCAACTACATCGCCATTTGTCTGGCCTCAGCACGTAAAAAACAGGGCAAAGATGCGCTGGTGGTTGGCTGGAATATTCAGGATACCACGCGTCTGTGGCTGGAAGGATGGATTGCCAGTCAACAAGGATGGCGCATTGATGTCCTCGCCCACTCGCTCAATCAACTACGCCCGGAACTGTTTGAAGGCCGCACGCTATTAGTGTGGTGCGGTGAAAACCAGTCTCCCGCCCAGCAGCAGCAACTCACCAGCTGGCAGGAACAAGGCCATGATATTTTCCCACTCGGCATTTAATGATTCGTTAACAAATGCGCTTTACTGTACAATCCTTTCGTTAACATAAGGAGTGCATTATGCGCATAGCGAAAATTGGGGTTATCACCCTGTTCCTGTTGATGGCGTTAGGCGGTATCGGTGGCGTCATGCTCGCAGGTTATACCTTTATTCTGCGTGCTGGCTGAGTCGCTGCACCAGTCGTTCAAACAGGCGGTCTACGATGATCGCCGCCAGTGCCACCAGCAACGCCCCCTGAATCACATAAGCAGTGTTAAATCCGCTAAGTCCGATGATGATCGGCGTTCCCAGCGTGCTGGCTCCTACTGTTGAGGCAATGGTCGCCGTACCAATGTTGATAATTACTGAAGTCCGCACGCCGGCCAGAATCACTGGCGCTGCCAACGGTAACTCCACTTTACGTAATCGCTGACCCCGGCTCATTCCCATCCCTTTGGCAACGTCTGTCACGCTGGCATCAATCGCTCCCAGTCCGGCAAGTGTTGCCTGTAAGATCGGTAGCACGCCGTAAAGGATCAAGGCAATAATCGCCGGTTGCTGACCAAACCCCATCACCGGAACAGCAATCGCCAGCACAGCGACAGGCGGAAAAGTCTGCCCAACGGCGGCAATGGTTTCTACCATCGGGCGAAACTCCGCGCCCCACGGGCGAGTGACAGCAATTCCAGCACCAGTACCAATGATCACGGCAAACAAACTTGAGATCCCCACCAACGAGAAATGAGCCAGCGCCAGGGCAGCAAAGCTTTCCTGCTGATAAACAGGCCGAGGTAATTGCGGAAATAAAGCACCAAACAGTGGCTGGCTATAGGGTAGCCAGAAAATCAGTCCCACAAACAGAGCAATGAGCCAGAACAGCGGATCGCGCATTATTTTCATACGCTTACGCCTCCACCAGCAGATCCTGAAAATGCAATGTGCCGCAAGGTTTACCCTGAGCGTCAACCACCGGCAACACTTTACAACCACGAGCGACAAACAATGAGAGCGCATCGCGTAGCGTCATCTCTTCTGCCAGTGCCTCACCTTCAGCGCGTTCGGTGCGGCGCACATAATCGGTCACACTACGTAACGATAACAAGCGCACGCCCAGCTCGCTGCGACCAAAAAACTGGCGCACAAAATCATTCGCCGGGCGAGTAAGCATCGCCAGCGGATTGCCCTGCTGCACCACTTCACCATGATCCATTAACACCAGATGTTCTGCCAGCCGTAGCGCCTCATCAATATCATGAGTGACCAGCACAATGGTGCGCCCCAGCAAACGGTGAATGCGTGTCATCTCTTGTTGCAACGCGCCGCGCGTCACAGGATCCAGCGCGCCAAACGGTTCATCCATCAGCAAAACTTGCGGATCGGCAGCCAGCGCACGAGCAACGCCGACTCGCTGCTGCTGACCACCAGAAAGTTGATGGGGATAACGCTCGCGTAAATTCGCCTCCAGCCCCAGCAGCGTCATTAATTCATCGATACGATCGTCAATCCGCGCCCGCGACCATTTTTGTAATTGCGGCACGGTAGCGATGTTTTGCGCCACGCTCCAGTGGGGAAATAAACCTATCGACTGGATGGCGTATCCCATCCGGCGGCGCAGCTCCAGCACTGGCAGCGAGCGAATTTCTTCTCCGGCAAAGCGGATCACACCACTGTCATGCTCCACCAGGCGGTTAATCATCTTCAGGGTAGTGGATTTGCCGGAGCCTGATGTGCCAATCAGCACCGAGAAACTCCCCTCCTGAAAATTGAGATTGAGGTCGTTAACGGCTTTTTGTGTGCCGAACAGTTTGCTGACATGGCTAAATTCAATCATGGTTTGTTACCTTCAGCAGTGCGATAAGCAAATCGAACAGCGCGTCGGTAAGCACCGCCAGTACAATCACCGGGATCACTCCCAGCAACACTAAATCAATGGCACTGCTTAGCAGCCCCTGGAAAACCAGTGCGCCAAAACCGCCAGCGCCGATTAACGCCGCAATCACCGCCATACCGACAGTCTGCACCATAACCACACGCAGGCTGCGCAGAAATACCGGTAACGCCAGCGGTAACTGCACATGCAGGAATCGCTGCGTCCCACTCATGCCCATCGCTGTGGCGCTCTCCAGCACGTCGCGCGGGATCTGATTCAACCCCACTACCACGCCGCGCACCAACGGCAGTAAGGCGTAAAGCACCAGCGCAATCAGTGCGGGTGTCATTCCGGTTCCTGCAACACCAAGCGTTCCGAGCCACGGAAATGCGCTGACCAGCCCGGCAAGCGGCGCAATCAACAGGCCAAAGAGCGCCACCGAAGGCACGGTCTGAATGACATTGAGCAGAGAAAAAATCGTCCCCTGCCGCGCAGTGGAAAAGTAGCACCAGACGCCCAACGGCACGCCAGTCACCAGCGCAGGCAGTACCGAACCAAACAGCAGCGTCAGATGCTGCGCCAGTGCGTCATCGAACACATCCTGACGGTTGGCGTACTCTTTCATTAGCGAGAGATCGTTAAGCGTGCCGGAGTACAGCAGCCACAGCGGAATGATGGCAATCTGTATATGCAACAACCAGCGCCACAACGGATGAGTGGTGATCCGGCGGATTGCATCGCTACAGGCCAGCAATGCCAGCGCCGCAGCCAGCCAGAAGCCACTGCCAAGGCTGGCACGCGCCAGCGAACTGCCACTTTGCGCCAGTTGCGTCGCGGCCTTTCCTGCGCCCCATACCAGCAATACGAAGACGAATTGCGCAAGGATGAGAGCAAAAATGCTGCCTTTTCTACCGGGAACAAAACAGGCTGTCAGCCAGGCGCAACCAACACCCACCAGCATCCAGCTCGTTTGCGGCCACAGTTGCCAGAGATGACGCCCCTCACCAGAGACTAAACGGTTAGGCGCGTAACTGATAAACGGCAGCGCCGCTGCGATTGCCGTCAGCAACAGCAGCAGCGCCAAAACAGGATTAATACGTAGATAAGTCACGAGAAATTACTTCGTCCACCCTTTTTGTTTCAGGTAGTCGGCAGCCACTTTTTTAGCATCCAGCCCTTCTACGGCAATACTGGCATTCAGTTGCTGCAATGTTTTTTCATCGAGGCTGGCGAAGACTGGCTGTAGCCACTGTGCCATTTGCGGATACTCTTTCAACACCGACTCACGCACCACTGGCGCAGGCGCGTAGATAGGTTGAACACCTTGTGGATCGCTTAAGGTTTGCAGCCCCAGCGCCGCTACCGGGCCGTCAGTGCCGTAAGCCATTGCGGCATTAACGCCAGAGGTTTGCTGGGCAGCGGCTTTGATCGTCACCGCCGTATCGCCACCAGCCAGTGACAGCAACTGATCCTGACCGAGCTTAAAGGCATAGGCTTTTTCAAACGCGGGTAAGGCATCGGCGCGTTCGATAAACTCTGCCGAGGCCGCCAGTTTGAAGGTGCCGCCCTCTTTCAGATAACGGCTGAGATCGGCAAGCGAAGTGAGTTTGTTTTTCTCTGCCAGATCCTGACGCACGGCGATGGTCCAGGTGTTATTTGCAGGCGCAGGCGTCAGCCAGATTAACTTATTTTGCTCTGCATCGAGCTTTTTGACTTTCTCGTAGCCTTGCCCGGCATTTTTCCACGCCGCATCATTTTCATCTTTAAAGAAGAAAGCGCCATTGCCGGTATATTCCGGGTAGATATCCAGCTCGCCAGAAGTGATCGCCCCGCGCACCACCGGCGTAGTTCCCAACTGGACTTTATTGACCGTCGGTACGCCGTGGCTTTCCAGCACTTGCAAAATAATGTTGCCGAGCAGCGCGCCTTCGGTATCGATTTTTGAACCGACTTTAACGGGAGAAGCCGCCTGTAGCGGCAGGCTCACGGCTGCCAACAAAACCAGTGAACCTGCCCAGAGCTTTGAGAGTGGCATGATGCTTTCCTCATTCTTTTACTGTTGTTTTCAGCGAATTAAGAGAAAAGCATAGTTGATAATGGCGAGGTTAGCCTGAGCGGATGGATTCAGTTGCAGAATCAGATAAATACTTAAAGGGCGCAAACGTCGCGCCCTTACTAAAGCATTACAGCAACTCAAACTCGCCTTTCTTAACGCGTGCGGAATCGGTGCCGATAAAGACGTTGAACTTGCCAGGCTCGGCATCATATTTCATCTGCTGATTCCAGAACTTCAGCGCATCAATATCGATCGGGAAGCTGACAGTCTGAGTTTCGCCCGGTTTGAGGGTGATTTTCTCAAAGCCTTTCAGTTGTTTCACCGGACGGCTCATAGAAGCGGTCACATCCTGCAAATACATCTGAACCACCGTCGCCCCTTCGCGTTTGCCGGTGTTCGTCACCTGTACGCTGGCAGTCACTTTGCCGTCACGCTTCATGGTCGGAGCAGAGAGTTTCACATCAGAGACAGTGAAAGTGGTATAGCTCAGACCATAACCGAACGGGTAAAGCGCACCGTTAGCTTCATCGAAATAGCGTGAAGTGTATTTGTTCGGCTTGTCAGCGTTATACGGGCGCCCCGTATTCAGATGACTATAGTAAACCGGGATCTGCCCGACAGAACGCGGGAAGGACATCGGCAGCTTGCCGGACGGGTTGTAATCGCCAAACAACACATCGGCAATCGCGTTACCGCCTTCCGTACCCGCAAACCAGGTTTCCAGAATCGCGTCAGCCTGCTGATCTTCTTTCACCAGCGCCAGCGGACGCCCGTTCATCAGCACCAGCACCAGCGGTTTACCGGTGGCTTTCAACGCCGCAATCAAATCACGTTGGCTTTGCGGAATAGTGATATCGGTACGGCTGGAGGCTTCATGCGCCATCCCCTGAGCTTCACCGACTACCGCCACCACCACATCAGATTGTTTCGCGGTCTGCACCGCTTCATCAATCATCTCTTGCGCAGAACGAGGATCGACTTTGACCGCTTCTTCATACTGATTCAGGAAGTCGATAATACCTTTATCACTGGTGACGTTTGCCCCTTTGGCATACAGCACTTTACCGTTTTCACCAACGGCATTTTTAATCCCAGTCAGTACAGTCACGGATTGATCGGCAACTCCGGCTGCTGACCAGCTTCCCATGACATCACGTTTGCTGTCTGCCAGTGGGCCAACCACCGCGATGGTGGCAGATTTTTTCAGCGGCAGCGTTTCGAGACGGTTTTTCAGCAGCACCAGGCTTTCACGCGCCACTTCACGCGCTTCTTTGCGGTGCAGGCGGCTTTCAGCATTAGTATCCACCGGGTCAGACTCTTTCGGTCCAAGGTGGCTGTACGGATCGTTAAACAGTCCCATATCATATTTGACGTTCAGCACGTGGCGGGCAGCGTCGTCCAGCTCTGCCATCGTCACTTTGCCGGATTTGATCAAACCAGGCAGATACTTCGAGTAGTACTCGTCGCTCATGCTCATGTTGATCCCGGATTTCAGCGCCACGCGCACCGCATCTTCCGGATCTGCCGCCGTGCCGTGTTTAATCAGTTCTTTGATTGCGCCGTGATCGGAAACGGTGATGCCTTTAAAGCCCCACTGATCGCGCAGAACATCTTTCAGCAGCCAGGAATCGGAGGTGGCTGGCGTGCCGTTCAGCGAATTCAACGCCACCATCACCGCGCCGCTGCCTGCATCCAGCCCCGCTTTGTACGGCGGCATATAGTCATTAAACAGGCGCTGCGGGCTCATATCGACGGTGTTGTACTCTTTGCCGCCTTCTACCGCACCATAAGCCGCAAAGTGTTTGACGCTGGTCATCACCGAGTAGCGATCTGCCGGGCTTTTACCCTGCATCGCTTCCACCATGGTTTTACCCATTATTGAGGTGAGATACGTATCTTCGCCAAAACCTTCAGAAGCACGTCCCCAGCGTGGATCGCGCGAGACATCGACCATTGGCGCCCAGGTCATATTCAGGCCATCATCTGCCGCTTCATAAGCAGATACACGCCCAACAGTTTTTACCGCATCGAGGTTAAAAGAAGAGGCCAGACCAAGGCTAATCGGGAAGACAGTGCGCTGACCGTGCAGCACGTCGTAAGCAAAGAAAAGAGGAATTTTCAGGCGGCTTAATTCCATCACCTGATCCTGCATGGCGCGGATATCCTGACGGGTTACGGTGTTGAAAATCGCCCCAACCTGCCCGTCTTTAATCATCTCGCGGATCGCCTCTTTCGGGTTATCCGGGCCGACGCTGATTAAGCGCAGTTGACCAATCTTCTCATCAACTGTCATTTTTTTGAGCAGCTCGGTGACGAACGCATCACGCGCTTCGGGCGTTAATGGATGGTTACCAAACAAATCATCCGCCAGTGCTGGCTGTAAGGCCAGACTTACCGCGATACCTACTGAACATAGCCATTTCATGTGGATTTTTCTTCCTTTGTTGCCCGATGTGGCAGCGAAAATGGTGCAAAAACCGTAGTTTGCCATAAGCATGATAGAGAGAGAAAAAGAATGCTCAGTTTATTGTCTGAATTTTCAAAATATTCACTCGCTGAATTGTCATACAAGGCGCTATTCTAGTTTGTGATATTTTTTCGCCACCACAAGGAGTGGAAAATGTCTTCCATGACAACAACTGATAATAAAGCCTTTTTGAATGAACTTGCCCGTCTGGTCGGTCATTCACACCTGCTCACCGATCCCGCAAAAACGGCCCGCTATCGCAAGGGCTTCCGTTCTGGTCAGGGCGACGCGCTGGCTGTCGTTTTTCCTGGTTCGTTACTGGAATTGTGGCGGGTGCTGAAAGCCTGCGTCACCGCCGACAAAATTATTCTGATGCAGGCTGCCAATACCGGCCTCACCGAAGGCTCGACGCCAAACGGTAACGACTATGATCGCGATATCGTTATCATCAGCACCCTACGTCTCGACAAACTGCACGTTCTCGGCAAGGGCGAACAAGTGCTGGCATATCCTGGCACCACGCTCTATTCGCTGGAAAAAGCTCTCAAACCGCTGGGGCGCGAACCGCACTCGGTGATTGGTTCGTCGTGCATAGGTGCATCGGTCATCGGCGGTATCTGTAATAACTCCGGCGGCTCGCTGGTCCAGCGTGGCCCGGCGTATACCGAAATGTCGTTGTTCGCGCGCATAAATGAAGACGGCAAACTGACGCTGGTGAACCATCTGGGGATTGATCTGGGCGAAACACCGGAGCAGATCCTCAGCAAGCTGGATGACGATCGTATCAAAGAAGATGATGTGCGCCACGATGGTCGTCACGCCCACGATTATGATTATGTTCACCGCGTTAGGGATATTGAAGCCGACACGCCCGCACGTTATAACGCCGACCCGGATCGCCTGTTTGAATCCTCCGGTTGCGCCGGAAAACTGGCAGTATTCGCGGTACGTCTTGATACCTTCGAAGCGGAAAAAAATCAGCAGGTGTTTTATATCGGCACCAACCAGCCGGAAGTGCTGACTGAAATCCGCCGCCATATTCTGGCTAATTTCGAAAATCTGCCGGTTGCAGGGGAATATATGCATCGGGATATCTACGATATCGCGGAAAAATATGGCAAAGACACCTTCCTGATGATCGATAAACTTGGCACCGACAAGATGCCTCTCTTCTTTAATATCAAAGGACGTACCGATGCGATGCTGGAGAAAGTGAAATTCTTCCGTCCGCATTTTACCGACCGTGCGATGCAAAAATTCGGTCATCTGTTCCCCAGCCATTTACCCCCACGCATGAACAGCTGGCGCGATAAATATGAACATCATCTGCTGTTAAAAATGGCGGGCGATGGCATTGGCGAAGCTAAATCGTGGCTGGTGGATTATTTCAAACAGGCTGAAGGCGATTTCTTTGTCTGTACGCCGGAGGAAGGAAGCAAAGCATTTTTGCACCGTTTCGCCGCTGCGGGGGCGGCAATTCGTTATCAGGCTGTGCATTCCGATGAAGTCGAAGACATTCTGGCTCTGGATATTGCTCTGCGTCGTAATGACACGGAGTGGTATGAGCATTTGCCGCCGGAGATCGACAGCCAGTTGGTACACAAGCTCTATTACGGCCATTTTATGTGCTATGTCTTCCACCAGGATTACATCGTCAAAAAAGGTGTGGATGTACATGCGTTGAAGGAACAGATGCTGGAGCTGTTACGCCAGCGCGGCGCGCAATACCCTGCCGAGCATAACGTCGGTCATTTATATAAAGCGCCGGAGACGCTGCAGAAGTTTTATCGCGAGAACGATCCGACCAACAGTATGAACCCTGGGATCGGTAAGACCAGTAAGCGGAAAAACTGGCAGTAAGTGGAGTTAATACGGCTGGATGCCTGATGCAGATAGAGGCCTGATAAGATGCGTAAGCATCGCATCAGGCACTGGCACCTAATGCCGGATGCGGCGTGAACGCCTGATCCGGCCTACAGGCAAGCAAACTTAATCGTTCTGTGCCGTCTGCCCCGCTGCCGCCATCTGGGCGGCTTTTTGTTTTTTATAGCTCAACGCCGCAGCCGGAACAGGCATCACTTTACCGGTCTCAATCCAGGTACGCAGGCGGCTGGCATCGGCAAAATGGGTATATTTGCCAAATGCATCCATCACCACCAGCGCCACCGGTTTATTATTGATAACCGTGCGCATCACCAGACAATGCCCTGCGGCATTGGTAAAACCGGTTTTGGTTAACTGAATATTCCAGTTATCGCGATAAACCAGATGGTTAGTATTGCGGAACGGCAGGGTGTACGTCGGATTAGAGAAGGTCGCCATATCTTCACGGGTGGTACTCAACTGACCGATCAACGGATATTGTTTGCTGGCAATCAGCAATTTGGTCAGGTCACGGGCAGTCGAAACGTTATGCACCGACAATCCGGTCGGTTCAACAAAGCGCGTGTTGTTCATTCCGAGCGATTTCGCTTTCGCATTCATCGCTTTAATAAAAGCGTTATAACCACCAGGATAATGGTGCGCCAGGCTTGCCGCCGCGCGGTTTTCTGAAGACATCAGCGCCAACAGTAGCATCTCTTTACGGCTGATTTCGCTGTTCAGTCGCACGCGCGAATAGACCCCTTTCATCTCTGGCGTCTGGCTGATATCCACTTTCAGTTTTTCATCCAGCGGCAGTCGTGCGTCAAGCACCACCATTGCGGTCATTAATTTGGTGATTGACGCAATCGGACGCACCAGATCCGGGTGGTTCGAATAGATCACTTTGTTGGTATTCAGATCAACAATCATCGCACTACCGGAAGCGATTTCCGGCTGCGAAGCTGTGGTAGCGGCAGTCGTTTTCGCAACGGCCTGCGGTGCAAAAGGCACAGCCAGCATTAGAGCCAGGCTAAATAAAGAAACTCGAAATTTCGGCATGATGAGCATTCAGATAGTGGTTCACGCGCACGGGTTGCGCACCGCCGGAGTAAGGATTTACTGAGGCTAGCGACGCCATCATAACGAGCAAAAAGTGCGATCGTCAAAGGAGAATCGTGAGGAAATGCTGCATTGCTGACATTTACGCCAGCAATGCAACGCAAAAGAACTTTCTAGAACAGCCGATAACCGTACCCCCACAGAATAACGGTAATAGCGAGCAGCACTTCCAGCACCAGTACGCCAATCGCCAGCGTCGAACTGGAGAAGCTAAGACCTTCCTCTTTGTTGATATTCAGGAAGCTCGGAATACCGAGATAAAGCAGATAGCCGGTGTAAAACAGCGCCACCGTACCTACCAGCGCGCACAGCCAGACCAGCGGATAAAGCGCCACCAGGCCGCTTAAAAATAGTGGCGTCGCGACATATCCGGCAAAGACCATACAGTGCGCAAGCGACGGACGTTGCGGATATTTGCGCGCCATCCACCAGATGACTCGCCCCATCACCGCGACCCCAGCCAGCATAACGCCATAAAACAGGACAGCCAGCGCCAGTCCGGTAAACCAGGATAACTTCAGGATAGTGCCATCGCCAAAATTCCAGCCAATTTGCGTGGTGCCAATGAAGGCACAGATCACCGGAATCGCCGCCATCAGCAAAACGTGGTGGGTGTAGTGATGAGAAATCGTTTCGTTTTCACGATTAATCACCTGCATTTCACGATCGGGATGGGAAAACAGTCCCCAGACATGGCTCATACCGCCCCCTTTTTGTGAGTTGCTGAACCTGACAGTTCAAGTATAAGTCAGCTTGTGGTTATTTTTTGCCCTGTTGTGAAATTTGCGTCGCGTGATGAAACGCCTTTTTCTGCGCAAACAATTCACAGGGTGTATGCTTACAGGCAACCAAAGGGAGACAGACTGGCCTATGGATCTCAATACACTCATCTCACAATATGGTTATGCCGCGCTGGTGCTCGGCAGTCTGGCAGAGGGTGAAACCGTGACTTTATTGGGAGGCGTTGCGGCACATCAGGGTTTATTAAAATTCCCGCTAGTGGTTCTTTCTGTGGCGCTTGGCGGCATGATTGGCGACCAGGTGCTTTATCTGTGCGGACGGCGGTTTGGCGGCAAGCTGTTGCGTCGTATCTCAAAGCATCAGGATAAAATTGAGCGGGCGCAGAAACTGATCCAGCGCCATCCGTATCTGTTTGTTATTGGTACGCGTTTTATGTATGGCTTTCGGGTAATTGGCCCGACGCTGATTGGTGCCAGTCAGTTGCCGCCGAAAATCTTTCTGCCGCTGAATATTCTCGGCGCATTTGCCTGGGCGCTGATTTTTACCACTATCGGTTACGCCGGTGGTCAGGTGATTGCGCCGTGGTTGCACAGTCTTGATCAGCATCTGAAACACTGGGTCTGGTTGATTCTGGTCGTGGTTCTGGTGGTTGGCGTGCGCTGGTGGCTGAAACGGCGCGGGAAGAAAAAGCCGGATAATCAGGCGTAAAGCAGTTGCCACAGATAAGTCGCTCGCGCCGCATCCGACATCAGGGGTTCCATGCCTGATGCGACGCTGGCGCGTCTTATCATGCCTACAACATACCCATTGAAATATCCACATATCCCATTGCACTACTCCGGCTTAAACTGCGGATTCGCCAGCATAAAACCACCATCGACAATTAACGACTGCCCGATGGTGTAATTTGCGCCTTCGGAACATAGCCAGGCCACCAGGCTGGCAATCTCATGCGTTGCGCCGAAACGCCGCAGGGGAATTGATGGTTCTGCGTCGGGCTTCACGTCGCCGTCATCCATGCCGTTCATTGGCGTGGCAATTGCACCTGGCGCGACCGCATTCACCAGAATCTTATGCCTGACCAGTTCCAGCGCCATCGCTTTGGTTAACCCGCCGAGTGCATGTTTAGCGGCGGTGTAGGCGCTGGCATCCGGCAGCGGCGTATGTTCATGTACCGATGTAATGTTGATGATGCGACCACCCTGCCCCTGTTTCACCATCTGGCGGGCAGCAATTTGCGAGCATAAAAATGCACCATCGACATCAACGGTAAAAATCTTGCGCCACTCATCAAAAGCCATATCAAGAAACGGCGCTTTGGTCATCGCCCCCGCGTTATTCACCAGCACATCGATGCGCCCCAATCGTTGAATGAGTCTCTCCAGCGCCTGCGCACCTTCTGGTAGATTGCCGAGATCCAGTTGCACCATCTCCGCACGGACGCCGTGGCTAACTACCTCACGCGCGGTATCTTTTGCCCCTTCTTCATCAGAGTGCCAGGTAATGCCAATATCAAACCCTTGCTGCGCCAGTAATAACGCGCACTCTTTACCGATCCCCGAATCGGAGGCAGTAATAATCGCGACCTGTGCCATGGAGTTCTCCACTTAACGCTGAATAAACGTTAAGTATAGAAGCCGCATATCATCAGCGTTTATAGCCCCCACCCAGCGCGCCGGTGAGTTGAATGGAGGCATCCAGCCACTGCCCTTGCAATAACAGGCCATTGGCTCGCTCACGCAGCGCCGGGATTCTGGCTTCGCTGACGCGGGAACCAGCAATGATGCCCGCGTTAAAGCGTGCCTGCGCCAGACCTACCACACGCAGGGCATCGCGCTCAATTTGCGCCTGATGCTGGTTTTTCTCCGCCAGTGTCTGAACCTGACTGGCTGCCCGCGCCACGTCATTCACCGCCTCAACCACCGCTTTGTTGTAGCTGGCGATAGACAAGTTGCTTTCGGCTTTCGCAATATCGAGGTTGGCGTTAAGACGACCGCTATCGAAAATGGGTAGCGTCAGGCCTGCCGTAACACCCATTTGCTGCGCGGAATGTCGGAACAGATCGCTTAAGTGCAACGCATCTTGTTGCAGGAAGGCCATCAGGTTTATGTCGGGATAAAAGGCCGCTTTTGCCGCGTCGATGCTGCTTAAGGATGATTCAACGTACCAGTGCGCCGCCTGCAAATCGGCACGGCGTGCCAGCAAGGAATAACCCAGTTCATCAGGAAGCTGACTTGTCACTTCAGGCAGCACAACCGGATGCAGCTTTAAACCGCTCGTCTGGCTGTTAGTCAGCGCATTTAACCGCGCCTCAATAATTTTCATTTTTCCCGCCACATCATTGCGCTGTTGCCGGGTTTTACTGGCATTAATATCGGTTTCCACACCTTCAACCGAAGAGGTAATTCCGTTCTGATATAGCTGGCGATCGGTCGCGATAATGGTGTTCTGTTCTTTTTCGATTTGCTGTAGGACAGTGTTTAACGCCGCCTGGGTCTGCCACTCCCAGTACAGGCGAGCCACACTGCCAGCCAGCAATTGGCGGGTTTGCTCGCGTTCCGCCGCCCGTGCTTTAACCGTACCGAGGCGCGCTGTGACTTCAGCCCGATTCTTTCCCCAGATATCCAGATGCCAGCCCGCCGTTAGACCAAAAGTACCGTTGGTATACCACGGCCCGGTAGTACCTGCCGCCGGATCGGTCAGGGCAAACGGCCCCATTAACCCTTCCGCCGACATTTTTTGTCGCTCCATATCCGCAGAAAAATCGATCTGCGGACCATCCTGAGTGGCTACAGCTTTCGCCTGCGCTTCAGCCAGTTGAATGCGCTGTTCAGCCACCTGCATATCCGGTGCGTTCTGTAATGCGTTATTAATTAAGGAAGTGAGTTGATTATCGTGATATTCCAGCCACCACTGACTGTCTGGCCAACCATTTTTCAGCGCCGTGGGTAATGCGCTGTCAACTTGCGCAGCGGGCGTTTGCTGGCTTAACGCCTGGCGGGTTTCGTGCACAGGCGCACACCCAGCCAGAATGAGGAACAGCGGAAAACAGGCGATAGCTGGATAAAAGGAATCACGATTCATGGGGGAATAATCAGGTAAGAAAAGGTGCGCGGAGATTACCGTGTGTTGCAATGTATTTTTTAGTTTCGCGTGGCAATACATCAGCAGCAATAAAACGACATATTCAGAAAAATATACAGTAAGTGAATGATATCATCTGATTTATCTTAATCGTTTATGGATAACGGCAAAGGGTTTCATTTTTACCTATACTTATTCAGCACTCACAAATAAAGGAACGCCAATGAAAATTATACTCTGGGCTGTATTGATTATTTTCCTGATTGGGCTACTGGTGGTGACTGGCGTATTTAAGATGATATTTTAAAATTAATTAATGTCATCAGATCCGAAAATAACAAGAATATTTCAGTCTCTCATCCTGTTGCGCTCCTGTCATGTGCATTGCTTCATATAATCACTGGCGCAAGGAGCGCGCAGGGGGCGGCCAATCGCCGCCGCCCCCTGCCCCCCCAGGCTCTGGCGAACAAAATCGCCGCTGCGCGGTGCCCTCGGCTTATCCCTTACGGCTACCGGGTCGGGCGCGAGGTAACATCCCTGTAAAACGCGCCCTCAGCCCACATCCATGTGGGCTGCCCCGGCCTCCAGGGAACGCCTCGGCGATTTTGGCGCCACCAAATAACCGTGCGGCCTATTGATAAAGAGCTAACACATTGTCAAAAAACATCACTATGGTTTTTAGAGTTTCTCGATATCAATTGCCTGAATAGCCCTTGCAATATCTGTGGAATTATTCAACACCCGAACATGCTGAAATAATTCCGTTGCTTCATCGTATTCTTTACGCAAATAACTCAACCACTGTTTAATCCGCGCGACGTGATATAGCCCGGTATCGCCCTGCTTTTCCAGACGGGTATATTTTTGCAGCAAAGCAACGACCTCCGGCCACAGCATTCGCGGTTCGTTATATTTAACCACCCGGCTCAGGTTGGGAATATTCAGCGCCCCGCGCCCAATCATCACCGCGTCGCAGCCGCTGATCGCCATACATTGTTGCGCACTCTGCCAGTCCCAGATTTCACCGTTGGCAATCACCGGAATATTCAGCCGCTGGCGAATCTCGCCAATCGCCTGCCAGTCAATATGCTCCGCACGGTAACCCTGCTCTTTTGTCCGACCATGCACCACCAGTTCCGTGGCTCCGGCCTGTTGAACCGCATCAGCAATTTCAAACTTCTTCTCGCCGCTGTCCCAGCCAAGCCGCACTTTCACACTGACGGGTAAATGCGCCGGTACAGCTTCGCGCATCGCTTTTGCACCCTGGTAGATGAGTTCAGGATCTTTGAGTAACGTCGCCCCACCGCCGCTGCCGTTAACCGTTTTCGATGGGCAGCCGCAATTGAGATCCACGCCCCAGGAACCTAACTCCACCGCACGAGCAGCATTTTCCGCCAGCCACTGTGGGAACTGCCCCAGCAGTTGTACCCGCACCAGCGTACCGGATGGCGTTCGACTGGCATTTTGTAGTTCAGGGCAAATGCGATGAAAGACTTTTACCGGCAGCAGTTGATCGACCACGCGGACAAATTCGGTGATGCACAGATCGTAGTCGTTAACTTCGGTCAGCAATTCACGCACCAGAGAGTCAAGCACACCCTCCATCGGCGCCAGTAGTACACGCATATCATCACCCGCAAAAAAATGAGGCGCTATGGTAGCGCCTCCGGTCAGCGGATTAAAGTGCTCAGCGTGGTTGCAGACAGTTATCTTCTTTCCAGCCGTACAGCCACTCCATACCACGATAAAACTCTGCCTGCGATTTCCCTTTCCACAGCAGATTACGCACCTGGCGTTCTACCCCCGCAGCGTGGTATACCCGCCCCATTTCACGTGTCGACCAGACGATGCGCGCGGTGCGTGGAATACGTACCGACTCATACAGCGCAAAGGCTTGTGCCGCATCGCCGTCACATTCTGCCAGCGCCTTACCGAGCGTCACTGCGTCTTCCAGTGCCATACAGGCCCCCTGCGCCATATATTGCGCCACCGGATGCGCCGCATCGCCCACCAGCGTTATGCGCTTCGTTCCCCACTTCGCCACCGGTTCGCGATCGGCAGTTGACCAGCGTCGCCATGAGGTCGGTTTATCCAGCATCTGGCGCGGGCGTGGATGAATGCCTTCAAAATAGGAGAGCACTTCCTCTTTACTGCCATCCTTCACGCCCCACTCTTCCTGCTGGCGACTGTGGAATGTTACCACCAGGTTATACTGCTTGCCGCCGCGCAAAGGGTAATGCACCAGGTGACAGTGCGGCCCCGCCCACAGTACCGGCGCGTTAATACGCAAATCTTCCGGCATATCGGCACAATCGATAACCGCACGGTAGACCACATGCCCGGTAACGCGCGGCACATCGCCTAATAAGCTCTGACGCACCACTGACTTCACGCCATCACAGCCAATCAGAATATCGCCGCTCCAGCTATTGCCGCGATCGTCGAAAACGGTAACATCGTCCGGCGTCTCGCGAATATCCACGACGTTAGTAGAGGTGTGATATTCGACGTCCGGGTGGGTCAGTACCGCTTCCCACACCGAGGCATGAATATCAACGCGGTGGATCACCGCATAAGGGCCGCCGAAATGGTCACGAAAGGCCTGACCGGTTTCAATGCGCACCACTTCTTCGGCGTTTACCGCGTCCATCATTGTGATGTGATCGGTAAACACCGCGCGCTGACGGGCAATTTCGCCGACGCCAAGGCTGTCCAGCGCCGAAAACGCGTTCGGCCCCAGCTGGATGCCCGCGCCAATCTCACCAATCTCATGCGCCTTTTCCAGCAGCACCACTTTGATCCCCTGGCGGGCCAGTGACAGCGCAGTTGCCGCACCGCCGATCCCGCCTCCCACAATTACTGCGCGTGTCACTTTCGTCATTATGGTTCTCCTGGTCAGGCTGAAATTTTATCTTGTTGATTTTCTGGTGCGGCAGCGATGAACGCTGGCAGCTGCGTGCAGGCGTCGTACACTGCTTTACAGCGCGGATATGCACTCAGGTCGCAGTTCATGCGTAACGCATTTGCCCATTGTGGGACAAGGCAGCAGTCTGCCAGCGTCGGCGTCTCGCCCACGCAAAATTGTCCCGACTGGCTCTGGCGCAGCAGTTGTTCCACCGAGCTTAACCCTTGCTGGATCCAGTGCGCATACCAGCGTTTTTTCTCTTCTTCACTAACGTTCAGTTCTTCGGTCAGGTAGCGCAGCACGCGCAGGTTATTCAGAGGATGAATGTCGCAAGCGATGGCATAAACAATTTCCAGGACTTTATTGCGAGCCGGTTCTTCCTGCGGTAACAGCGGAACTTGCGGGTAATGACGATCCAGCCAGTCAATTATCGCCAGCGATTGACCGAGTGACTCGCCATCATCGGTCAGCAGCGTCGGCACCAGCCCGACCGGATTCATCCGCCGGTAGGCCAGTTCGTTTTGCTGACCAATACGGATATTCACCCCTTCGGTCTGGTAATCAATGCCCTTCAGAGCCAGCGCAATGCGTACCCGGTACGACGCTGAACTATTAAAAAAACTGTACAGCTTCATCTTGCACCTCAGACAATCTTCACCGCGATAGGGGTTAAACCCTCAACGTTGCCCGTGATCACATCACCTTTCACCACCGGGCCAACACCTTCCGGCGTGCCGGTGAAGATCAGATCGCCCGGTTGCAGTTCAAAGAAGCCGGACAGGTAGCTGATGGTTTCATTCACTGACCAGATGAGATGACGAATATCGCTGCGCTGATGATCTTCGCCGTTAACCTGTAACCAGATTGGCGCGTTATCAATACCGCCGGTTTCGCTGGCTTTGTGCAGCGGCGCGATGGGCGCAGAGAGATCAAACGCTTTACCAATTTCCCACGGACGCCCCATCTGGCGCATCTCCATTTGACGATCGCGACGAGTCATATCAAGCCCCGTGGCATAACCCCAGACATATTCATGGGCGTTTTCCAGCGGGATATCGCTGCCCTTTTTACCAATTGCCACTACCAGCTCAATTTCATAATGGTAGTTATCGGTCTGCGCCGGATACGGCAGCGCCAGCGTTTCGCCAGCGGCAACCGGAACAACGGCATCCGCTGGTTTGCAGAAGAAGAATGGCGGTTCACGATCCGGATCGAAGCCCATTTCGCGGGCGTGGGCAGCATAGTTACGCCCGACGCAGTAAACGCGGCGCACGGGGAATTGTTCATCACTGCCAACAACCGGTACGGTAACGGGCGCTTGCGGTTCGAATACGTATTGAGTCATTTTTTCTCTCCCAAATTAATAACGCGCTTCGCGGAACAGCCCCAGGGCTTCTTGTACCGGTCTGTCCGAAAAACTAAATAAAACGGTATCTTGCGTGGTCTGGAACGACACGCCGTGCCAGGTCGGCACCACGAAGATATCTTTTGCACTAAAGGTGAAGGTTTCATTGCCGATAGTGACCTGCCCGCCGCCTTCCACCACGTGGTAGATGGTGCTGTCAGTAGTACGCGCCACGCGGGAAGCGAACCCTTTCGGCAACAGTTGCAGGAAAGCGCCCATCGACGGCATCGGATACCCGCCGGTGACCGGGTTGACGTAGCGCATTTTGTAGCCATCCCACTCATCGGCATCGCCCAGGCGGGTTAAATCGTGCAGCACTTCGCGGCTGCGGTCATAACGATAGTTAAAGATCGGCGAGGAGTTCCCCGTCTGATGGCGCAGCGGCAACATATTGGCGGCATAGCGCGGCAGATAATCCCCCTCTTTGCGCGTTACCGGTTGTTGCTCTTCCGGGTAATCTTCGGCAAAACCGCAGCCCAGAGTGTTCACTAATGGCAGATCCAGTCCATCGAGCCAGATAACCGGTTCGTCGCCAGGATTACCGTGATCATGCCAGCGCCACTGCGGGGTCAGGATAAAATCGCCCTCATTCATTGGCGTGCGTTCGCCATCAACGGCGGTAAATGCGCCTTTACCTTCAACAATAAAACGCAGCGCCGACTGGTTATGACGATGGCTTGGTGCCACTTCGCCTGGCATGATCAGTTGCAAACCGGCATACAAGGTGGCGGTAATGGAGGACTGACCGCGCAGCGCCGGGTTTTCCAGCACCAGTACGCGACGCACCGCCTCTTTCGCGCCAATCAGGCTGCCGCTCTCCAGCAACAACGGGCGGATCTCCTGATAATTCCAGTACGCTGGCGCACAATTAGCGTTGGGCGTTTTCGGCACCAGATGGTGCAACGACTCCCACAGCGGGGTCAGGTTTTGCCCGGAAATATGCTGATAAAATTGCTCGCGGCTATTTTGATTGTTATCAGTCATTGAGATGCTCCTTATTCGTTCACAACGCCTGCGCGAGGCAGTGAGTCAGGGACAGAGGTCGACTGGCGAACGACGGTAATCAGCAGCGTTAACATCACCGCACTGATCGCCGCAGGCACAGCGATAATGAAAAACAGAGTGTCGAAAGAGAAATTCATCGCCATCATCACGCCGCCAGAAAGCGAACCGACAATCGCACCGCAGCGGCCGACGGCGTTTGACCAGCTCACGCCCGTGGCGCGGCTTTGCGTTGGGTAGAGCGTGGCGGTCAGCGCGTTCAGCCCCACTTGCGATCCGCTGATGCCAATGCCAGTGCCAAAGACAGCCAGTGCCATCAGCCATAATCCGTCCTGGCTCAGGCCAATCATCACGATGCATACAACGCCTAGGGCATAGCTCACAGCCAACACGCGGAAAGGATTGAATTTATCCATCAGTACGCCCAGCGCCAGCGCGCCCAACGTGCCGCCAATCTGGAATGCGGCGGTGATCCAGGACGCATGTTGCAGGTCGATACCACGATGGTTAAGCAGCGTCGGCATCCAGCTTGAGAGCAGGTAAATGATCAGCAGGCTCATGAAGAAAACGACCCACAGCATCAACGTGATGGTTAACTGACGCCCGGCAAACAACTGGCGAATGCTGCCTTTGGCAATAGCGGCTGGTTCATTGAGATAAAAGTGGGTATCGACATAACGCTCGCGAGTCATGGCACTCACGGTTTTTGCAATTACCGCCTGCGGTAACTGGCGACGCACCTGCCAGCGTGGCGATTCCGGCAAAACCACCAGCAGCGCGACAAATAAAATCAGCGGTAATACGCCTCCCAGCACCAGAATGCCGTGCCAGCCAATCACCGGCACCAGTTGTGCGCTGACAATCCCGCCAAAGGCTGACCCCAGCGTGAAACCGCAAAACATCAGCGTTACCAGCGCGCCGCGACGACGAGCTGGCAGATATTCCGACGTCATGGTGATGGTATTCGGCATTGCGCCGCCAAGCCCTAACCCGGTGAGAAAGCGCAGGATTACCAGTGTTTGCAGATCTGGTGAAAAAGCAGAGGCAAGACTTAGCGCACCAAATAAAAAGACGCACAACTCAATGACCCGTTTGCGCCCAAAGCGATCGGACAACGGGCCGCAAAGCAGTGCGCCTGCGGTTAATCCCAACAGACCCGCACCAAACAGCGGCGCGAGATCGCCTGCGGAGAGTTGCCAGTGAGTACGAATATCGGGAGCGATAAAGCCGATAGCCGCCGTGTCAAAACCATCGAGCATTACCACCAGAAAACAGCAGATGATAACGCGCCACTGCATCTTGCCGACCGGAGCGGCATCGATCAGTGCTTGTAAATCACGTCGTTGAGTCATAGTGAATGCCTCAGTGCAGGTAAGGTAGATGTTTCTATTGTTTTGTATATGTTGCGATATTGTGATTAAAGAGATGAAATGTACAATGGCATTTTCGGCAGAGAGATAACCTGGAGGTTATGGCAAATGGCAAACTGGGCGCAGAAATTAAAACTTCATCACCTGCAAATGCTGGTGGCGCTGGGCGAACAGGGCAATCTGACCCATGTAGCGCGGATGATGAATATCACCCAGCCTGCGCTGTCGAAATGGCTGTCACAACTCGAAGATGAGATCGGCCTCACACTCTTTGAGCGGCACAGCAAAGGGCTACGTCCAACCGAAGGCGGCAAATTGTTACTGCAACATGCTCAACGGTTAATCAACGACATGGAGCGATCGCAGCATGAACTGGCGCGCTTTAAACAAGGCGGACTGGTCGGCAGTCTGAAAATAGGTTGTTCTCCTGTCGCCACTGACTGCGTATCCCAGGCGATTTTGCATTTGCTAAAAGAGATGCCGACGCTGCACCTGAATATCGAAGAGAAGGTGATGACGCCATTACTGCAAGACCTGCTGGCAGGTTCTGTGGATGTAGTGGTTGGTCGTATTGGTGGTCGTGCGCTGCAACTGCCGCTGAATTATCAGGTGCTCTACACCGAGCCTGTGTGCTTTGTCGCTCGCCCGAACCATCCACTGGCGAAATATGCCGCTCTTGGCTGGAATGATCTGGCTAACTGGCGCTGGATAGTCTGGCCGACCGGGACACCTATTCGTCTCAGTATTGATAATGCGCTGGTAGAACATGGCGTGATGCTGCCAGAAAACACCATTGAATCGGCGTCAATGAACGTCAGCACCAACCTGCTACAAAGCAGCGACATGATTTCTATACTCTCTTTACGTCTGGCGCAACGCTATGCCAGTCAGGGGCAACTGGTGATCCTGAATCTGCCGAAGATAGAACAGAAAGGCAGCGTCGGCGTGTTCTGGCGTAATAACGAAACGCCCTCCCGTGCGCTAAGTCGGTTTCTGCACTTTTTGAACCAGAATTAGACCTCTGAATTGGGCGCTTGCCCGATCTCCGTCTCCTGTAATTCAACTATGCTCAGATTTCATGATGTGATCGGTAGCACGTTTTACAGATTAATTGTATGATGAATCCATCTCATCTGGGGTGTTGATCATGAGTAAGACACTGAACATTATCTGGCAATATTTACGCGCTTTTGTCCTTATTTATGCCTGCCTGTATGCAGGCATTTTCATTGCTTCCCTGCTACCGGTAACCATTCCGGGCAGCATCATCGGGATGCTGATCCTGTTTGTCCTGCTGGCCTTGCAAATTCTTCCGGCGAAGTGGGTCAATCCGGGGTGCTACGTACTGATTCGCTATATGGCGCTATTGTTTGTGCCGATTGGCGTAGGCGTTATGCAATATTTTGATTTGCTACGCGCACAGTTTGGCCCGGTAGTGGTTTCCTGTGCCATTAGTACGCTGGTGGTTTTTCTGGTGGTGAGCTGGAGTTCGCACCTGGTACACGGTGAACGTAAAGTCATAGGTCAGAAAGGATCAGAGAAATGATGGCGAATATCTGGTGGTCGTTACCGCTGACATTGATTGTCTTTTTTGCCGCCCGCAAACTGGCAGCCCGGTATAAATTTCCATTGCTCAACCCGTTGCTGGTGGCAATGGTGGTGATCATTCCTTTTTTAATGCTGACCGGTATCTCTTACGACAGCTATTTTAAAGGGAGTGAGGTTTTAAACGATCTGCTGCAACCGGCGGTGGTGGCGCTGGCCTATCCTTTATATGAACAGCTGCATCAGATCCGCGCGCGCTGGAAGTCGATCATCACCATTTGCTTTATCGGCAGCGTGGTCGCGATGGTGACAGGCACGTCCGTGGCATTGCTGATGGGCGCTTCACCGGAAATCGCCGCGTCAATCCTGCCGAAATCGGTGACTACGCCAATTGCGATGGCGGTTGGCGGCAGTATTGGCGGTATCCCTGCAATTAGCGCAGTTTGCGTCATTTTCGTCGGTATTCTGGGCGCGGTGTTTGGTCATACATTGCTTAATGCGATGCGTATTCGCACCAAAGCGGCGCGCGGTCTGGCGATGGGGACGGCCTCACACGCCCTCGGTACGGCACGCTGTGCCGAGCTGGATTATCAGGAAGGCGCATTTAGTTCGCTGGCACTGGTGCTGTGCGGGATTATTACCTCGCTGATCGCACCGTTCCTTTTCCCGATAATTCTGGCTGTAATGGGCTAAAATTTTGCGATGCGTCGCGCATTTTTGATGTAAGTTTCACGCGTTGCATAATTAATGAGATTCAGATCACATATAAAGGCATAACGGGTTCGTAAACTGTTATCCCATTACATGATTATGAGGCAACGCCATGCATCCACGTTTTCAAACTGCTTTTGCCCAACTTGCGGATAACTTGCAATCTGCACTGGAACCCATTCTGGCAGACAAGTATTTTCCCGCGTTGTTGACCAAAGAGCAGGTCTCTTCGCTGAAGAGCGCAACGGGGCTGGACGAAGACGCGCTGGCTTTCGCACTGCTGCCGCTGGCGGCGGCCTGTGCCCGCACGCCATTGTCGAATTTTAATGTTGGCGCTATTGCGCGCGGCGTGAGTGGAACCTGGTATTTTGGTGCCAATATGGAATTTATTGGCGCGACAATGCAGCAAACCGTTCATGCTGAACAAAGTGCTATCAGCCACGCCTGGTTGAGCGGTGAGAAAGCACTCGCCGCCATCACCGTTAACTACACGCCTTGCGGTCACTGCCGCCAGTTTATGAATGAACTGAATAGCGGTCTGGATCTGCGTATTCATCTACCGGGTCGCGAAGCGCACGCGCTGCGTGACTATCTGCCGGATGCTTTTGGGCCGAAAGATCTGGAGATTAAAACGCTGCTGATGGATGAGCAGGATCACGGCTTTGCACTGACCGGCGATGCGCTTTCTCAGGCGGCGATTGCAGCGGCAAACCGTTCACACATGCCTTACAGCAAGTCCCCAAGCGGCGTGGCGCTGGAATGTAAAGACGGTCGTATTTTCAGCGGCAGCTACGCTGAAAACGCGGCGTTCAACCCGACTCTGCCGCCATTACAAGGAGCGTTAATTCTGTTGAATCTCAAGGGTTATGACTACCCGGATATTCAGCGCGCGATTCTGGCAGAAAAAGCCGATGCGCCGTTGATTCAGTGGGATGCAACCTCCGCAACGCTGAAAGCTCTCGGCTGCAACAATATCGACCGCGTTCTTCTCGCTTAAGCCTGATGCCGGATGCGGCGTGAACGCCTTGTCCGGCCTACAGGTCTGGCACACTGATAAGCGTCGCATCAGGCTTGCCAACTTATCCTGGTGTCGAAAATCCCGGCAAACAGTTTGCCGTTTCTTGCGCAAAGCCCGCAGGTAAAGTAGCCTGATTGAAATTCCCCAAGATCGAGTTTTCTGCATGTTAAAGCGCGTGTTTTACAGCCTGTTAGTCCTGATCGGCTTGCTGCTGTTGACTGTGCTCGGCCTCGATCGCTGGATGAGCTGGAAAACTGCGCCTTATATCTACGACGAGTTACAGGATCTCCCCTACCGCCAGGTCGGCGTGGTACTTGGCACCGCGAAGTATTATCGCACCGGGGTAATTAATCAGTATTACCGCTACCGTATTCAGGGCGCAATAAATGCCTATAACAGCGGTAAGGTGAATTATCTATTACTTAGCGGCGATAACGCGTTGCAGAGTTATAACGAACCGATGACCATGCGCAAAGATTTAATTGCCGCTGGTGTTGATCCGGCTGATATTGTTCTCGACTACGCAGGTTTTCGAACCCTCGACTCTATCGTACGCACGCGCAAAGTATTCGATACTAACGACTTCATTATTATCACTCAGCGTTTCCACTGTGAGCGGGCATTATTTATCGCTCTGCATATGGGGATTCAGGCGCAGTGTTATGCCGTACCATCACCCAAAGATATGTGGTCGGTACGTATTCGTGAATTTGCCGCTCGTTTCGGCGCTCTGGCTGATCTTTATATCTTTAAACGTGAGCCACGCTTTTTAGGTCCTCTGGTTCCTATTCCGGCAATGCACCAGGTGCCGGAAGATGCGCAGGGGTATCCGGCCGTTACCCCCGAACAATTACTTGAATTAGAAAAGAAACAAGGAAAGTAGTTATGGATGTTCAGCAGTTTTTTGTCATTGCCGTTTTTTTCCTGATCCCTGTATTTTGTTTTCGCGAAGCCTGGAAAGGCTGGCGTGCTGGTGCAATTGATAAACGGGTTAAAAATTCCCTGGAACCGGTGTATGTCTGGCGTGACAAAAATCCCGGACTCTTCTTCGCTTATATAGTGGCATATAGCGGCTTCGGACTTTTATCCATCGGTATGATTATTTATCTTATTTTTTACCGGTAATATTATTTCTTCCTCTCGTTAATTATTGAGAATAATTATTAGTTCACCCTCAGGCTGCGGATATAACATTCTGAACCGCAGCTATTTGTGAATCTTTTCACAGTTTAAATTCCCCCACACGCTTAGCCTTAATATTAGTACGTTATATTTACCCAAAATAATTTGAGTTGCAGAAAGGTGCGATGTTGCAGCACATGCCACTTGAAGTATTGCGGGTAAAACAGGCGTTCGCCTTAATTACCCATAGCATTAAGGAAGATCACATGCCGCAACAAAATTATCTGGATGAACTCACTCCGGCTTTTACGCCTTTACTGGCGATTAAAGAAGCCTCCCGCTGTTTATTATGTCACGACGCGCCCTGCAGCCAGGCTTGCCCGGCGCAAACCGATCCGGGGAAATTTATTCGCTCAATCTATTTTCGTAATTTTAAAGGTGCTGCCGAGACAATTCGCGAAAATAATGCCCTTGGTGCCGTTTGCGCCAGAGTGTGCCCTACGGAAAAATTATGCCAGAGCGGTTGGGTGATGCTGCCAACTTACTGATTTAGTGTATGATGGTGTTTTTGAGGTGCTCCAGTGGCTTCTGTTTCTATCAGCTGTCCCTCCTGTTCAGCTACTGACGGGGTGGTGCGTAACGGCAAA
>Ga0209547_100049_pt1 | contig 33000 bp, 29 predicted proteins | sample UppTromicrDC3115_FD_185843 | JGI IMG/M metagenome (GOLD analysis project Ga0209547, IMG submission 185843) | Upper troposphere microbial communities from Oklahoma, USA - DC3-115 (SPAdes) (version 2) | ecosystem: Environmental > Air > Outdoor Air > Unclassified | place: USA: Oklahoma | collected...
TCTGAGACAACATCTGGCAAGGCTGGGACGGAAGTCACTGTCGTTCTCAAAATCGGTGGAGCTGCATGACAAGGTCATCGGGCATTATCTGAACATAAAACACTATCAGTAAGTTGGAGTCACTACCCGCAAAGTGAAACTATTCCCAGCAATAACAGGCTGTATTGCCCGCGTGTACTGGCTTTTTCCAGATGCGCCAGTCCGTGCTGATTACGCAGCTCAATGGTGTCGACCAGCTGACTGACTTCGCTACTAAACTGCGCGAACTGGGCGATGTTATTTTGGGTGAGAGTTTGCAGGCGATTGCTGATTTCATTGTCCTGCTGATAAAGCACCAGTAAATCGCTATAACGGCGAACGGTAGATAACGTAGTTGCGACCTGCGCACGAACCCCCGGATCTTCAACACGTATTTGCCGACGTTGCAGAATTTTCACTGCATTATTGAGCTGATTTTCCAGCATTGACGAATTTTTCTGGATCTGCTCCAGCCCCAGATTCATCACCATTTGCTGTACCCGCAGGGCGCTAAGGCGCAGTTCATTCATCTGGTTAACATACTCAAGATCGATATCAATCAGCCTGTCGAGTGCGCTTTCTGCGGCCTGACGCTGATGTTGTTCGATCAAATCGTAAATCCCGACCTGGGTAGCTCCGGCGGAGGTTGCAGCGTTATTCGCCTGACCTTGCGCCAGGCGTGCGATTTCATCGGCGGCGGCGACTATCTGCTGACTGAGTTGCTGTTGTTGCTGGTGCAGTTGCAAACGCTGCCCCACCAGCTCCCCTTGTTGACGTAACGAACGGGAGATCTCCTGCTCCTGTTGTTCAATCGCGGAGGTGTCAAAACCTTGTTCCCGTAACGCTTGCAGCAATGCGTTAATCTTCAGGCTTTGTGCGGTGAGCATTCGCCCCTGAGCCTGCCACATCTTTTCGTTATCGGCACTGGTCAGGTTCTGTGCGGCGAAAAGTTCCCCGGCGCTGGCTTCGCTCAACTGGCGCGCCATATTCATGGTAGGAATCAATGCCTGAGTATTGGCTTTTTCCACCTCGCTGACAAAACGCAGGTTGTACCATCCCACCAGGGTACTGGTCAGGGTTAACAGTGCCATCAGGGCAAAGCCCATCCAGAGTCTTCGGGTCAGGGTTAAATTCACGGCCGGTGCACTAAGGTGAAAAAAGTTGAGTCGCAAAGCGGAATGCATCTAGCATAAAGCCTTATTATTGATGAGGCTATCATGCGCGTACTGCTATTTTTACTTCTTTCTCTTTTCATGTTGTCGGCATTTTCGGCTGATAACCTGTTGCGCTGGCATGATGCGCAGCATTTCATGGTGCAAGCCTCTATGCCGCTTAAAGCCAAACGCGCATGGAAACTGTGTGCGCTTTACCCCAGCCTGAAAGATTCATACTGGTTATCGTTGAACTATGGAATGCAGGAGGCCGCTCGCCGCTACGGTGTGGATTTAAAAGTGCTGGAGGCAGGCGGTTACAGTCAGTTAGCTACCCAGCAGGCGCAAATCGACCAGTGTAAACAATGGGGCGCAGAGGCAATTTTGCTCGGCAGCAGTACAACGTCATTTCCCGATCTGCAAAAGCTGGTAGCAAGTCTGCCAGTGATCGAACTGGTGAATGCCATTGACGGCTCACAGATAAAAAGCCGCGTTGGCGTGCCCTGGTTTCAGATGGGTTATCAGCCAGGGCGATATCTGGTGCAATGGAGCCACGGAAAACCACTGAACGTACTGTTGATGCCTGGCCCCGATAACGCAGGGGGCAGTAAGGAGATGGTCGAGGGATTCCGCACAGCCATTACCGGAAGTCCGGTACGTATTGTTGATATTGCGCTAGGTGACAACGATATTGAAATCCAGCGCAACCTGTTGCAGGAGATGCTGGAGCTCCATCCAGAAATCGACGTCGTTGCCGGAACGGCCATTGCGGCAGAGGCGGCAATGGGCGAAGGGCGCAACCTGAAAACGCCGCTTACCGTGGTGTCGTTTTATCTTTCACATCAGGTGTATCGCGGGCTGAAGCGGGGAAGAGTGATTATGGCTGCCAGCGATCAAATGGTCTGGCAGGGGGAACTGGCGGTCGAGCAGGCTATCAGGCAATTACAGGGACAATCGGTGTCTGATAATGTCAGCCCACCGATTTTAGTTCTGACGCCGAAAAATGCTGACCGTGAACATATCCGCCGCTCGCTGTCGCCAGGGGGATTTCGTCCGGTCTATTTTTATCAGCACACATCAGCGGCTAAGAAATAACCTTCGCCATGTTGCGTCACCAGTAAATCCGCGCTGAGTTTATGGCGTAAACGACGAATTAACACATCGACGGTGCGCAGGTCAGGGTTTTCCACCCGACGCGCAGAGAGCATACGCAGCAGACGTTCACGGCTGAGAATTTCGCCTGGATTAGTCACAAACGCTACCAGCATTTCATACTCTGCGCGGGTCAGTTTAATCGGCTCGCCATCCAGCTCCAGCGTATGGCGCGACACATTCAGGCAATAACCCGCAAAGCGATAGCAGTTGTCCTGAGTGAGCGGTTGAGCCTGTCGCGCGAGGTCGATGCGCCAGAGCAGATTTTTCACCCGCACCACCAGTTCGCGCAGTTCCAGCGGTTTGGTGACGTAATCGTCTGCGCCCATTTCTAGTCCGACAATGCGGTCAATCCGATCGCTGCGTCCGGTAACCAGAATAATCCCCACCGTTGAGCGTTCCCGCAGGGCGCGGGTTAACATCAGGCCATTTTCATCGGGCAAATTGATATCCAGCAGAATTAAATCCACTGCCTGATTCTGCATAATTTCCCGCAGCCCGGCACCGCTCGCCGTAACGGAAACGGTATACCCCTCCTGAGTGAAGTAGGTTTGTAATCGCGCCTGGGTAACTGGCTCATCTTCAACAATAACAATATGATGTGGCATCAGAGGGTTTTACTCATTCTGTTCATATCTGTTCATATTCTGCCGTAAGCCGTTCATCCTGACCAGTGCCGCTGTTCATATTTGCTCATTAAGATCGCTTCACTAAACCATAATTTTACAGGGGCTATTATGCGTAAACTCTGGAACGCGCTACGCCGACCCAGTGCTCGTTGGTCGGTACTGGCGCTGGTCGCTATTGGGATTGTGATTGGCATTGCGCTGATTGTGTTGCCACACGTTGGGATCAAAGTCACCAGCACAACCGAATTTTGTGTCAGTTGCCACAGTATGCAACCAGTGTATGAAGAATATAAACAGTCGGTGCATTTCCAGAACGCCTCCGGCGTGCGAGCTGAATGCCATGACTGCCATATCCCGCCGGATATTCCAGGCATGGTGAAGCGTAAACTGGAAGCGAGCAACGACATCTACCAGACCTTTATTGCCCACTCCATTGATACACCTGAAAAATTCGAAGCCAAACGCGCGGAACTTGCCGAGCGTGAATGGGCGCGAATGAAAGAAAACAACTCGGCAACCTGCCGCTCCTGCCATAACTACGACGCGATGGATCATGCAAAGCAGCATCCGGAAGCGGCACGTCAGATGAAGGTGGCAGCGAAAGATAATCAATCCTGCATCGACTGTCATAAAGGTATTGCCCACCAGTTACCGGATATGAGTAGCGGCTTCCGTAAGCAGTTCGATGAGTTGCGCGCCAGTGCTAATGACAGTGGCGACACGCTGTACTCCATTGATATCAAGCCGATTTATGCGGCGAAAGGCGATAAAGAAGCGTCTGGTTCTCTGCTGCCTGCTTCGGCAGTGAAAGTTCTTAAACGTGACGGCGACTGGCTACAAATTGAAATCACCGGCTGGACAGAAAGTGCCGGACGTCAGCGTGTACTCACCCAGTTCCCAGGTAAACGCATCTTTGTTGCCTCGATTCGTGGTGATGTGCAGCAGCAGGTGAAAACGCTGGAGAAAACCACCGTAGCCGACACCAATACCGAGTGGAGCAAGTTGCAGGCCACCGCGTGGATGAAAAAAGGCGACATGGTAAACGATATCAAACCGATCTGGGCTTATGCGGATTCGTTGTACAACGGCACTTGTAACCAGTGCCACGGCGCACCGGAAATCGCCCACTTTGACGCTAACGGTTGGATCGGCACGCTCAACGGCATGATTGGCTTTACCAGTCTCGATAAACGTGAAGAACGCACCTTGCTGAAATATCTGCAAATGAATGCGTCTGACACCGCAGGTAAGGCTCACGGCGATAAGAAGGAAGAAAAATAATGAACAATAACGATCTCTTTCAGGCATCACGTCGACGTTTTCTGGCACAACTCGGCGGCTTAACTGTCGCCGGGATGCTGGGGCCGTCACTGTTAACGCCGCGCCGTGCGAATGCGGCGCAAGCGGCGACTGAGGCTGTCACCTCAAAAGAGGGCATTCTGACTGGATCGCACTGGGGAGCTATCCGCGCGACGGTGAAGGATGGTCGCTTTGTGGCGGCAAAACCGTTCGAACTGGATAAATATCCGTCGAAAATGATCGCCGGGTTGCCGGATCACGTACACAACGCGGCGCGTATTCGTTACCCGATGGTACGCGTGGACTGGCTGCGTAAGCGCCATCTGAGCGATACCTCCCAGCGCGGCGATAACCGTTTTGTGCGCGTGGGCTGGGATGAAGCCCTCGACATATTCTATGAAGAACTGGAACGCGTGCAGAAAACTCACGGGCCGAGTGCCTTGCTGACCGCCAGTGGTTGGCAATCGACGGGGATGTTCCATAACGCTTCGGGGATGCTGGCGAAAGCTATTGCCTTGCATGGTAATAGCGTTGGTACGGGCGGAGATTACTCTACCGGTGCTGCGCAGGTGATCCTGCCGCGCGTGGTTGGCTCAATGGAAGTGTATGAACAGCAGACCTCCTGGCCGCTGGTATTGCAAAACAGCAAAACCATTGTGCTGTGGGGTTCCGATTTGCTGAAAAACCAGCAAGCGAACTGGTGGTGCCCGGATCACGATGTTTATGAATATTACGAGCAGCTAAAAGAGAAAGTTGCCGCAGGTGAAATTGAGGTCATCAGCATCGATCCGGTTGTGACGTCAACTCACGAGTATCTGGGGCGCGAGCATGTAAAACACATTGCGGTTAACCCGCAAACTGACGTGCCGCTGCAACTGGCGCTGGCGCATACGTTATACAGCGAAAACCTGTACGACAAAAATTTCCTCGCTAACTACTGTGTGGGTTTTGAGCAGTTCCTGCCGTATCTGCTGGGTGAGAAAGACGGTCAGCCGAAAGATGCCGCATGGGCTGAAAAACTGACCGGCATTGATGCCGAAACCATTCGTGGGCTGGCGCGGCAGATGGCGGCGAACAGAACGCAAATTATTGCTGGCTGGTGCGTGCAGCGTATGCAGCACGGTGAACAGTGGGCGTGGATGATTGTCGTTCTGGCGGCGATGCTGGGGCAAATTGGCCTGCCAGGCGGTGGCTTTGGTTTTGGCTGGCACTATAACGGTGCAGGCACGCCGGGGCGTAAAGGCGTTATTCTGAGTGGTTTCTCTGGCTCTACGTCGATTCCGCCTGTCCACGACAACAGCGACTACAAAGGCTACAGCAGCACCATTCCGATTGCCCGTTTTGTCGATGCGATCCTCGAACCGGGGAAAGTGATCAACTGGAACGGTAAATCGGTAAAACTGCCGCCGCTGAAAATGTGTATTTTTGCCGGAACTAACCCGTTCCATCGCCATCAGCAGATCAACCGTATTATTGAAGGCTGGCGCAAGCTGGAAACGGTTATCGCCATAGATAACCAGTGGACCTCAACCTGCCGCTTTGCCGATATCGTGCTGCCTGCGACCACGCAGTTTGAGCGTAACGATCTCGACCAGTACGGCAACCACTCCAACCGTGGCATTATCGCCATGAAACAGGTCGTGCCGCCGCAGTTCGAGGCGCGCAACGACTTTGATATTTTCCGCGAGCTGTGCCGCCGCTTTAATCGCGAAGAAGCCTTTACCGAAGGGCTGGACGAAATGGGCTGGCTGAAACGCATCTGGCAGGAAGGTGTACAACAAGGCAAAGGACGCGGCGTTCATCTGCCAGCGTTTGATGAATTCTGGAATAACAAAGAGTACGTCGAGTTTGACCATCCGCAGATGTTTGTTCGCCACCAGGCATTCCGCGAAGATCCGGATCTCGAACCGCTGGGCACGCCGAGTGGCCTGATTGAGATCTACTCGAAAACCATCGCCGATATGAACTACGACGATTGTCAGGGGCATCCGATGTGGTTTGAGAAAATCGAACGCTCCCACGGTGGGCCTGGCTCGCAAAAGTATCCGTTGCATCTGCAATCTGTGCATCCGGATTTCCGACTTCACTCGCAGTTATGTGAGTCGGAAACGCTGCGTCAGCAATATACGGTAGCGGGTAAAGAGCCAGTGTTCATTAACCCGCAGGATGCCAGCGCGCGCGGTATTCGTAACGGTGATGTGGTACGCGTGTTTAACGCTCGCGGTCAGGTGTTGGCAGGAGCAGTAGTTTCTGACCGCTATGCACCCGGCGTGGCGCGAATTCACGAAGGGGCATGGTACGATCCAGATAAAGGTGGCGAGCCTGGTGCGCTGTGCAAATACGGTAACCCCAACGTGTTGACCATCGACATCGGTACTTCGCAGCTGGCGCAGGCGACCAGTGCGCACACTACGCTGGTGGAAATTGAGAAGTACAACGGAACAGTGGAGCAGGTGACGGCGTTTAACGGCCCCGTGGAGATGGTGGCGCAGTGCGAATATGTTCCCGCGTCGCAGGTGAAATCATGACTTCACTAACGGCGGAGCAGACGGCCTGTGTTTACGCCTGGCTGGCGCAGTTGTTCTCCCGTGAACTGGACGATGAACAACTGACGCAAATCGCCAGTGCGCAGATGGCTGAATGGTTTTCGTTGCTGAAAAGCGAACCGCCGTTAGCTGCGGCGGTGAACGAACTGGAAGCTAAAATCGCCGCATTGACGGTTCGTGACGACGCCCGTCTGGAACTCGCCGCTGACTTTTGCGGACTGTTTCTGATGACTGACAAACAAGCGGCGCTGCCTTATGCATCGGCCTACAAACAGGACGAGCAAGAGATTAAACGCTTGTTAGTTGAGGCGGGGATGGAAACCAGTGGCAATTTCAACGAACCGTCAGATCATCTGGCGATCTATCTAGAGTTGTTAAGTCATCTGCATTTTTCACTGGGAGAGGGGACTGTTCCTGCGCGAAGAATCGACTGTTTGCGGCAAAAAACGCTAACGGCACTGTGGCAATGGTTACCTGAGTTTGCTGCGCGTTGCCGTCAGTATGATAGCTTTGGTTTTTACGCGGCACTAAGCCAGTTGTTGCTTGCGATAATCAATAGAGATAATGCCGATTTGTAAGCCTGATACGACGCGTTAAGCGTCGCATCAGGCAACAAACTCACGGATGAGCTACAAACCGGGAAAGCCGCTGGCGCAGCAGGCGGTTTTCCTGCTTCAGGTGCGCAATATCATCCATTAACGTCAGCGCCACCGCGATCCCAGGCCAGTCCAGAGCCAGTTCATGACGCAGGCGTACTGCGCGTTGCACCACGATGGCGGCATGGTCGTCAAATACCCAGGTTGTTTCCTGGATCTCACGCGGTTCAACCACCCCCAAACCGACAATTTCATTCAACTCCTCTTCAGAGATGCCGGTATGCAGGCAAAATTCGGTAATGGTAAAAGTCACCGTAACATTAGCCATCATGCTTTCCCCCAATCTTTACGTGGATCAAAAGACGACTGGGCGTCTGCCAGTTGTTGCCACAGCGCGGTAGTGTTCTCATCCGGTTTCGGTGGCATGACGATTTTCAGCACTGCATACAGGTCGCCGGTCTGTTTTTTGCTCACCAGACCTTTGCCTTTAACGCGTAATCGTTGCCCGGCCTGACTGCCTGGCGGGATAGTCAGCAAAATGCTTTCTTTCAGTGTTGGTACAGTGACTTTTGTACCCAGTGCCGCTTCCCACGGGCTAACCGGCACCACAATTTCCAGATCCTGACCGACAATATCAAACAATGGATGCGGCGCAATATGAATCACCAGCCACAGGTCGCCATTTGGACCACCGTTTTCTCCCGGCGTCCCCTGGCCTTTCAGGCGGATGCGTTGACCATTGCCGACGCCCGCCGGGATCTTCACATTTAGCGTTTTGGGGATTTCCTGCTCGATCATGCCAAAGGCGTTATAAACCGGCAGGTTATAGCTGATGGTACGCTTATGCTCAGTAAGCGTTTCTTCAAGGAATACCGCCACTTCAATTTCAATATCGTGGCCGCGTGTGGCGGGGCGCTGGCGACTCTGGCGGGCATGTTGACCGAAAATTGACGAGAAGATATCGTCAAAATCTTCGGCGTTAAAACTCTGACCGTCGCCATGATGGAACTGGCGGTTAAATTGCGGATCGTTGCGATGTTGCCACATCTGATCATACTCAGCGCGACGTTGTTCATCACTTAACACTTCCCAGGCTTCAGCGACCTCTTTGAAGCGGGCTTCGGCATCCGGTTCTTTGCTGACATCAGGATGGTATTTGCGGGCCAGTCGACGATAGGCGGTCTTGATTGTCTTGAGATCGTCCGTCGGTTTCACGCCCATGATGGCGTAATAATCCTTTAATTCCATAGCGTTATCTCGCGTAAATCAATACAGACAAAGGGAAACCCCTGACAAGGTATCAGTGTTAAGTGTAGGGGAAATCAGAAAAAATCGTAGGCCAGAGACAACAACATAACTAAAAATGATATTTTCAGCCTGAATGTTGGCAGGTAAAAGAGGGGACATTTAACCTTCAGGGATGCCCCATGACGACCTTGCCAGGGGGCAGAAAATGGGGGCTTATCCCGCTTTTACCGCAGTGACCATCACTTCAACCAGAATCTCCGGGCGGGCCATCTCCGCTTGAACGGCAGCACGTGCCGGGCTATATCCTTCTGGTATCCAGCTAACCCATACGTCGTTGAACTCTGCAAAATCGCGGCTGATATCTTTTAACCATATCTGAGCGGACAAGAGATGAAATTTATCACTGCCAGCTTCAGCAAGTAATGCGTCGATTTTCTCCAGCACTTCGCGCGTTTGTTGCGCGATGGACGGAGTATTGCTCTTCGGTGTCTGACCGGAGAGAAAAACAAGATTGCCATATTCCACACTGGCGGCAAGACGCGGTTGTGGGTTATTACGTTTGATATTCAAGCTGATTGGCTCCATGTCAGTCCATCAAGTGAAATTGCAGGATCTTCGCCCGACAGCAGAGCGCCTAACACCACGGCACTACCCGCCGCCAGCGTAAAGCCCAGACTGCCCTGACCAAGATTCATCCATAGATTTTGATACTTCGCCCGTCCTAATAGTGGCGGACCCGCAGGGGTGGATGGACGCATACCCGTCCATAATTCGGCCTCATCGATACCTTGCAGTTGCGGAAAACTGGCAGCTACGATCTGTTTTAAGGCGCCAATGCGTTCAGAGCGCAGTTCAGTACCGTCATAGCCAATATCGACCATGGCGGCGATGCGCAACCGGTCACCGAGCCGGGCATAGACAATTTTATGACCATAGTCGGTGACACTGATTTGTGGTGCGATCCCCATTTTTTGTGGGAAGGGGAGCGTCAGACTGTAACCTTTCAGACCGCAGAGCGGAACGTGAGTCCCTGTTCCGGCAAGCAAATGCGTGCTGCCATTACCGGCGGCAACGACATAATCATCCGCAACCAGCGTTCCAGTGCGGGTGGTAATAGACTCAATGCGCTCACCTTTTTTATTCAACTGCAAAACTTCGCAATCGGTCTGTAGCGAAAAATTCGCACTGGCATTAAGTTTGGCAAGTAATGCCTGACAGAACTTATAGCAATCCGCCGTTTCATCGCCGGGGGAGTAAATACCACCGCACAGGGAATGACCAATATGTTTTAGTGCTGGTTCAAGATGAACACACTCTTCGCGTGATAAAGCCTGTTGAAATTGCGGATCAATGCCTTTTGCTGCTTTGGCTAAATCTTGCTGGCGGCGATGAATAATCAGTTTGCCAGAACGGCGCCAGTGAAAATCATCAAGATTATCCTCCAGCAGCCACTCTTCCATGACCTGACGACTTAACAGTGATAAGCGTAAAATATGGTCGCCATTGAGTTTATTTGTCCGGCTATTACAGGACATTAAAAACGCCAGCAACCAGCGCCACTGGCTAAATGACATGCGCAAACGCATATTCAGAGGGGAGTCACTTTTCCCCATCCACTTAAGCCCCTGCATCGGTACGCCTTTATCCGCCAGAGGGGCTACGTAGCGATAGCTGAGTTGCCCGCCATTAGCGAAACTGGTGGCGACGCCTGCCTGACTGTTACGTTCTAACAATTGCACTTGATGGCCCTGTTTTACCAGAACCCATGCTGTCGCCAGACCAATTACCCCGCCGCCAATAACTACAATGCGTTTTTTCATCACCTGAGATATCCACCGCTAATAAATGCGTTGGGGGTATGTCAAAACATTTAGGCCTGAGGAGCAATTGACTTTTTATTTTCAGGGTATAACTCAAGGTTAATGGCTCGCAGTTGCTGACGTAATTGCTGACAGAGGAAATCGACAAATTTTTGTGTAATAGGGCTAAGCGAAACATCGGCACGGCGTAGTAAGCAAAGATCAATTTTTATTGGTGGTTCGATGGAGTGAATTGTCTCTGCCGGGAGGTTATGACGGGCAGAGAAAATATCGGTAATACTGCATCCCATTCCTCGTTTTACAAATTCAGTCGCCATGTAATATGTCTGGACATTCAGGCGCGTCGTCAAAAAATCACGCCGTTTGGCTATTGCATCGGAAAGGGAATAGGGGCCGGGAGAAATCCAGCGTTGTTGGTCAATCTTGTCTATTTCTACCGCGCCCTGTCGATAGTCCCGGTCGATATAAACCAGCGGAACTTCGGCTATCAGCGTCGTCATAATCTCCCCCTGTTGAATCGGCTGTAGCGTCAGAGCCAGATCAATCTCACGCAGATCAAGCTTTTTAACCAACGTTTCGGTGTGCTCTGTCGTCAGTGTCATTACCAGATTCGCATTCTGCTGGTAAAACGCGGTGACTATTTCTGGCACCAGACTTAACCCCAGACTTGGCAGGCATCCCAGGGCTATTTTGGCTCGCGGATCTCGCGTCAGGTTATCGGCCAGCAGTCGCAGGTTATCGAGTTCGTGATAAATCGACTGCGCTTTTTCAAAAAGTGTGATCGCTTCGCTGGTTGGAAGAAGCTTGCCACGAACTCGCTGAAAGAGCTGAAAACCGAGTTTTTGTTCAGCGTTTTTTAACGCTTTACTGGCGGCCGGCTGGGAAATATTCAGCGATTCCGCAGCCCGGGAAAGTGTCCCGCATGTCATCACGGCATAGAAGATTTCCAGGTGGCGCAGTTTCATTAAGAGTTAACCCAGAGTTATAGACGATAGATAAAAAGTCATTTCATGGTAACACCAAGTTAACATAAATTTAATCTGTAACGCCTGTTCTGGTAACAATGCGTTATTTGCCCACCTAAAGGGGTTAATTACGAACTCAGAATAATACCTGTAGTACCCGGACAAACCCTCAGTGCATTTTGCTAACAATAATAACGAGGGGGGATATTTTCTGAGCTGTCCAAATACATCGGCTGATATTGAAAGTCGATTCGATGGGGTTAAGGAGTTATATGAGTGACTCAATGCTCGCTGGTGGTTCGCTAACCAGACAAAATATCACCAAAAAGAATGTCATTATTGGCTTGCTGTTGGTTGTTTTTTTACTGACAGCGTTCTGGTGTCAGGGGCGTCCAGGTAATGAACTCGGACTGCTTGGTTTTACACCGCTGGTAGCGTTAGCGGTGCTCTCGTTGATAGGCGTCGATATTGTTCTGGCAGTTATTTCATCGATTATTATTGCGATGATAATGACCTCCACCGGCTTACCAGAAATGGGCACCATGCTGGCAAAATCGACGGGATCGTTTATCGCCACTGTAGGTCTGATCATTATGCTTGGTGCCGGTGTTGGTGAAGTGGCAACACGTACCGGAGCCGCCGTTGAACTGGTCAAATTTGTGGTACATCGTATCGGGCTTTCCAGCCAGACGCGGGTCAAATTTGGCATCGTTGTCTCTTCCATTCTCATCTGTGGCGCGCTGGGCACTATGGCAGGCGGTAATGCCATTATTGTCGCGGTGATTATTCCTGTGGCGGCGGCAGTACGGCTGACACCGCCTACGGTGGCTGCACTGATGATGACGGCGGGGTCCGTGGGATTGTTTACCGGGCCATTTACCCCCAGTACCGTGACGATTTTACAACTCGGCGGCCTGACTTATCCGCAATACCTGATGTACGTTGGATTACCAATGAGCGCCGTGACGTTATTCGCTGGCTGGATCATGGCCGGGCGAATTCAGAAGATGACGGAAGGAAAATTACACTACGAAGTGGATCTCTCTGAGAAAACTCAGGAAGAAGAGGAACCCGCCCGCGTTCGCCGTCGCAAGCTCAGTGCGCTGGCATTTGCCGCAACCATTATTGTTATGGCGGTTATCGGTGTAGTGATAAAAGCAGGTTTTAGTTTTGCCATTATCGTGATGTTACTGGTGGCTTTGATCACCGGACTAGTGGGAGGATTAAGCCCTGCCGGGATACTGCAGGCGCTGTATAAGGGGTGTGGCAGACTGGTGTGGATGTTTCTGCTCTACTGGCTGTATAACCCGATTCTCGAACTTATGGATAGCCTGCAGGCGTATCAGGGGTTGCTCGAATACACCCAACCACTGTTAACCGGGATATCACCGGCATGGCTTTGCTTCTGTATTTTTGCTTTTAACATTATCGGTCATGTGCCAGGCGCCGCTGTTGCTCAGATGACCTTTACGCACAAAATATTTGGTCCAATGTTGATGGCTGCGGGAGTGCCGCCACAGGGGACAACGGCGGTATTGTTAGCCTCATCGCAAGTGGACTGGTTTGGGCCTTTCCCTTCATCGGATATGTTTGGTCAAATGGGGCTGGCACAATCAACCCATCTGAAATATATGCTTTATAACGGTTGGACCATTGTCATTGCTAATATCATTCTTTTTGCCGTGCTGTTTCAGGTATTAGTTTAACGATACAAACCAGGCGATAGCGCAGCGACTGTCCGCTATCGCCTGGTGCTCTGCAAGTTTCCCGCCTCGTTATCTGCTAATTTGCGAACCTGTTCCCGGAAAAAAGTCATATTTCTGTCACACTCTTTAATCATTGATAACAAAAGAGGTGTGAGGAATGAAAAAAACGCTAATCGCCGCAGCCGTGGCAGGGATGGCTTTGCTTTCTTCAAATGCTCAGGCACAGGCTGTACCGGAAGGCTATCAGCTACAGCAAGTGCTGATGATGAGTCGCCATAACTTACGTGCACCGCTGGCAAATAATGGCAGCGTGCTTGAGCAGTCGACGCCGAATAAATGGCCAGAATGGGATGTTCCCGGCGGGCAGCTCACCACTAAAGGTGGCGTGCTGGAAGTGTATATGGGGCATTACATGCGTGAATGGCTGGCAGAGCAGGGGATGGTAAAGTCGGGTGAATGCCCGCCGCCGGACACCGTTTATGCCTACGCGAACAGCCTGCAACGTACCGTCGCTACCGCGCAGTTCTTTATTACCGGCGCATTCCCTGGATGTGATATTCCTGTTCATCACCAGGAAAAAATGGGCACCATGGACCCAACTTTTAACCCAGTAATCACCGATGATTCCGCCGCATTCAGTGAGCAGGCGGTGGCGGCAATGGAGAAAGAGTTCAGCAAACTACAACTGACGGACAGCTATCAGCTACTGGAAAAAATCGTTAACTATAAAGACTCTCCAGCCTGTAAAGAGAAGCAGCAATGTTCGCTGGTGGATGGCAAAAATACTTTCAGTGCGAAGTATCAACAAGAGCCGGGCGTTTCCGGGCCATTGAAAGTCGGCAACTCGCTGGTAGATGCGTTTACGTTGCAATACTACGAAGGTTTCCCGATGGATCAGGTGGCGTGGGGGGAAATTAAATCTGACCAACAGTGGAAGGTGTTGTCGAAGCTGAAAAACGGCTACCAGGACAGCCTGTTTACCTCACCGGAAGTAGCGCGCAATGTTGCGAGACCGCTGGTTAGTTATATCGACAAAGCCCTGGTCACCGATCGCGCCAGCGCACCGAAAATCACTGTGTTGGTAGGGCATGACTCTAATATTGCCTCGCTGCTCACCGCGCTGGATTTTAAACCCTATCAGTTGCATGACCAGAACGAACGCACGCCAATTGGCGGCAAAATCGTTTTCCAGCGTTGGCATGACAGCAAAGCCAATCGTAATTTGATGAAAATCGAGTATGTATACCAGAGCGCGGAACAGTTACGTAATGCCGATGCGTTAACGTTGCAGGCTCCGGCTCAGCGGGTGACGCTGGAATTAAGCGGTTGCCCGATAGATGCTAATGGTTTTTGTCCGATGGATAAGTTTGATAGCGTGTTGAATGAAGCGGTGAAATAACAGAAAACTCCCCCGTCAGCTGCGGGGGAGTCACTGGTTAAACGTTTTTACGTTCGATGGTCTGTTCGCCCCAAAAAAGCGAATCTTTATCGGTTTTGGCAAAGGCTTTGACTAACACTTCGTCGCTACCTTCTTCCCAAATTTTTTCCGCCATTTTCTCATCGTACCCGGCGACTTCAAAAATGGCCTCGGCTATTTCCGGTGACGTGTTGCGCAGAGATGCCCATTCACCCACGTGATGAGCTTTCGCTTCTTGAGTTGGCATGTGTATCCTCCTGTTGAAGATTAGCCATTAAGTTTGACTGCCAGACCAGCAACATATTCCCCCTGGTAACGTGCGATAGACAACTCTTCCTGACTGGGCTGGCGCGAACCGTCACCGCCTGCAATGGTGGTCGCGCCATAAGGCGTTCCGCCGCGAACCTGCGAGACGTCAAATAACTCTTGCGCTGCGTAGCCAATAGGGACAATCACCATGCCGTGATGTGCAAGGGTCGTCCAGGTTGAAGTGATAGTCTGTTCCTGACCGCCGCCGGTGCCGGTCGAACTAAAGACGCTTGCCAGTTTGCCGTACAGAGCGCCGGAAGCCCACAGGCCGCCAGTCTGATCCAGGAAAGTACGCATCTGGCCTGACATATTGCCAAAACGGGTTGGTGTACCAAAAATAATCGCGTCGTAATCGGCCAGTTCTTGCGGGGTTGCAACGGGCGCAGTTTGCGTTTTACCGCCTGCTTTTTCGAATAATTGCGGCTGCATGGTTTCCGGTACACGCTTAACGACAACTTCTGCGCCATCGACTTTGCTTGCGCCTTCGGCGACAGCTCGTGCCATCGTTTCGATATGTCCGTACATGGAATAATAAAGCACCAGAACTTTAGCCATTTCTAACCACTCCTCGTGTTATCTCTATTCCGTAGCGATTCGCTACCACTCATTTAAAGATAAGACGTCCTATTCAGAGTGCAAATTTCACAACCACTTATTTGATTTATAACAATTTTCACAAGCATGTAATTTTGTCGCAAAATGATACATTTTTATCCCATAGCGTTTTTTTAATCATAAGAGCGGCTTATGGCTGATTACCGGAAATGATATCTATTCTCGCTAAGAAGCTGTTGCAGGATATTACCAAACGCAGGCTTACCCGCGTCAGTTCACTAAGCTTAGTCCCACGTAGCGAAAATATGGCACCCGCCATACGCCGCGTTAATCCTGGGCACTATGATGACGGAGGTCAGTAATGGCAAACCATCGAGGCGGTTCCGGCAATTTTGCAGAAGACCGCGAAAGAGCATCAGAAGCAGGTAAAAAAGGTGGACAGCACAGCGGGGGGAATTTCAAAAATGACCCGCAGCGCGCATCTGAAGCAGGAAAAAAAGGGGGCAAAAGCAGTCACGGCAAAAGCAACAACTAGCCGGGCTACTCCATGACCAATGCGTTTTGTCTGACGCACGTCATTACGCCACTGCCGCCGGTAATTCCGGCGGTTTTTCGTTCTGGTACTCTTCTTAATATCCTTGTGTTAATACCTTTCTCGCTCATTTCACCATTATTCATTTGTACCGTGAATGTTGATGGTCGAGGCATCGTGCTGATTTTGCTATCCTGTTGCCAGTCTACAAGAGGGGTGAGTGCATGACGCAAGGCGCAGTGAAAACAACGGGTAAACGTTCGCGCGCAGTGAGCGCGAAGAAAAAAGCGATTCTTGGTGCGGCACTGGACACTTTTTCACAATTCGGTTTTCACGGCACAAGGCTGGAGCAGATCGCAGAGTTGGCGGGCGTGTCAAAAACCAATCTGCTGTATTACTTCCCGTCGAAAGAGGCGCTGTATATTGCCGTGCTGCGGCAAATTCTCGATATCTGGCTGGCACCGTTAAAAGCGTTTCGTGAAGATTTTTCCCCGCTGGCGGCGATCAAAGAGTACATCCGTCTGAAGCTGGAAGTCTCCCGTGATTATCCGCAGGCTTCGCGCCTGTTCTGTATGGAGATGCTGGCAGGTGCGCCGCTGTTAATGGATGAGCTGACGGGGGATTTGAAGGCGTTAATTGATGAGAAATCGGCGCTGATTGCCGGTTGGGTCAAAAGCGGCAAACTCGCGCCGATTGATCCGCAGCATCTGATTTTTATGATTTGGGCTTCCACCCAACATTACGCCGATTTCGCTCCCCAGGTGGAGGCGGTGACAGGCGCGACGTTGCGCGATGAGGTGTTTTTCAATCAAACGGTTGAAAACGTGCAGCGGATTATTATTGAAGGGATTCGACCACGCTAATGATGCCGGAGGAAGTTGCAACATCCTCCGGCAAGCACTTAACCGATCGTCATTAAACTGGCGTTACCGCCAGCGGCAGCGGTATTTACACTCAGCGAACGTTCGATATACAGCCGTTCCAGCAGGATATTGCTTTCGCCACGGGCAAAACCCTGCACCGAAACAATCGCACCGTCACGCGCGGCAACCGCTTCACACAGTGCACGAAGCTGATCCGAATCACCGTGGAAGATCACCGCATCAAACGGTTGAACGGTAATATTTTCCGCTTTAGCCAGTTGAATACGTTCGCTGACTGCCGATGGCAATGCCTTCACTAATTGACGATGCAGTGTGTCATCCGTCCACAGCACCCGGCTGCCAACGGCCAACACGGCGGCAAGCTGAGTTAATGCATCCTGTTCATCATCCGCAATACATAACACGCGCTCACGCGGCAGAAGCGTCCAGGTGTTGCGTTCACCCGTCGGCCCTGGCAGCAATCGCTGTGTTCCTGCTTGCGCCAGCTCACCATATTGCGCACATAACGTCTGCAATTCTGTTCGGTTTGCTGCCCATTCCCGTAGTGCATTCAGTGGCTGAATTAATGCTGCTTTCAGTTGGGCATCGACCGGATACTCTGCATCCTGACGCGCGAGCGTCACCGCCAGCGCGCTTTCCGGGCGATTCGCCAGCAGACGGTAGAGATAAAGCGGACCGCCTGCTTTCGGACCTGTACCGGACAACCCTTCGCCGCCGAACGGCTGCACACCAACCACTGCGCCAACCATATTACGGTTAACATACAGGTTACCGACATGCGCCGAGCCAGTGACCTGGGCAATGGTTTCATCAATACGCGTATGGACACCGAGCGTCAGACCATAACCGGAAGCGTTAATCTGCTCGATCAGCTCCGGCAATTGATTACGGTTGTAGCGCACCACATGCAGCACCGGACCAAAGACCTCTTTTTGCAATTCGGCAAAGTCATCCAGTTCGATAAGCGTCGGAGCAACAAAAGTGCCGCTTTGCCATTCACGGGCATCTTCGTTGTTTTCCCGCACCGCCTGGAACACCGGACGGCCTTTGCCGCGCATAGTCTGAATATGACGCTCAATATTGGTTTTCGCTTCGCTATCAATTACCGGCCCGATATCGGTGGTCAGGCGACCCGGATTACCCATCCGGCACTCAGCCATTGCGCCGCGCAGCATTTTAAGCGTGTGGTCGGCAATTTCATCTTGCAGGCACAGCACACGCAGCGCCGAACAACGCTGACCTGCACTGTCGAACGCCGAGGCCAGCACATCTATGACAACTTGTTCAGTCAGAGCGGAGGAATCGACAATCATCGCGTTCATACCGCCGGTTTCAGCAATAAGCGGAATAGGACGACCCTGAGCGTCCAGGCGGCTGGCGATATTGCGTTGCAGTAACGTGGCGACTTCGGTTGAACCGGTAAACATCACCCCGCGCACGCGATCATCACCCGTCAGTTGTGCGCCCACGGTTTCACCCTGTCCTGGTAGCAACTGCACCACGCCCGGCGGTACACCGGCTTCCAGCAAAATGGCGATCCCTTGCGCGGCTATCAGCGGCGTTTGTTCTGCCGGTTTTGCCAGTACGCTGTTACCTGCCGCCAGTGCGGCGGCGATCTGCCCGGTGAAAATCGCCAGCGGGAAGTTCCACGGGCTGATACACACCACTGGCCCTAGTGGACGATGAGTTTCGTTAGCGAAATCGTCCCGCACCTGTCCGGCGTAGTAGTGGAGAAAATCGACAGCTTCGCGCACTTCAGCAATGGCGTTACTGAAGGTTTTCCCGGCTTCACGCACCAGAATACCAATCAGTTGCTGCATCTGGCTTTCCATCAGCACGGCAGCGCGATGCAATATCGCCGCACGTTCAGCCGGAGGAGTGGCAAACCAGATTGGCGCATTATTAACTGCATTTTCCAGTGCCTGTTCCACTTCACGCGGCGTGGCTTCACGCACATAGCCCACAATATCTTTCGGTTCCGCAGGGTTAATAACGGGTGACATCTCACCTGCAGCTACCGGCTGTTCCAGCATTGGCAAGGCCTGCCATTTTTGCAGCGCACTGTTGAGCAGGGCAGAGGAGAGCGATGCCAGACGGTGTTCGTTGGCGAGATCTAACCCTGCCGAGTTGTCGCGCCCCTGACCGTAAAGATCGCGCGGCAGCGGAATTTTCGGATGCGGTAGCCCTGTTTGCCCTTCCTGTTGCGCCAATTTTTCTACAGCAGTGACCGGATCGGCAACAAGTTCATCCAGCGGCAAAGAGGTATCGGCAATACGGTTAACAAACGACGTGTTGGCACCGTTTTCCAGCAGGCGGCGTACCAGATACGCCAGCAACGTTTCATGTGTGCCGACAGGGGCATAAATACGACACGGGCGGTTAAGTTTGCCGTCGGCAACTTTCCCGGTGACCTGCTCATACAGTGGTTCGCCCATGCCGTGCAGGCACTGGAACTCGTACTGACCAGGATAGTAGTTTTGACCCGCCAGTTGATAAATTGCCGCCAGCGTATGGGCGTTGTGCGTCGCGAACTGCGGGTAGATTAAATTCGGCACCGCCAGCAGCTTTTTCGCACAGGCGAGATAAGAAACGTCGGTATACACCTTGCGGGTATAAACCGGATAACCTTCAAGACCGTCCATCTGCGCACGCTTGATTTCGCTGTCCCAGTACGCGCCTTTCACCAGGCGAATCATCAGACGGCGACGGCTGCGGGTGGCGAGATCAATCAGGTAATCAATTACCATCGGGCAGCGTTTTTGATAAGCCTGAATAACAAAACCGATGCCGTTCCAGCCTGCCAGCTCTGGCTCGAAACAGAGTTTTTCCAGCAGATCGAGGGAGATCTCCAGACGATCTGCCTCTTCGGCGTCAATGTTGATACCAATATCGTACTGACGCGCCAGTAGGGTTAATGATTTCAGACGCGGGTAAAGCTCGTCCATTACCCGGTCATACTGGGCGCGGCTGTAACGCGGATGCAGCGCCGACAGCTTGATTGAAATGCCTGGCCCTTCATAGATGCCACGACCGTTGGATGCTTTGCCAATGGCGTGAATCGCCTGCTGATAGGACACCATATACGCCTGCGCATCTGCGGCGGTCAGCGCGGCTTCGCCGAGCATATCGTAAGAGTAACGGAAACCTTTCTCTTCCAGCTTGCGGGCATTGGCTAATGCTTCCGCGATGGTTTCGCCAGTGACAAACTGTTCGCCCATCAGGCGCATCGCCATATCCACACCTTTGCGGATCAGCGGTTCACCGCTCTTACCGATAATGCGATTTAGCGAACGGGAGAGGCTGGCTTCGTTATGGGTAGAAACCAGTTTGCCGGTAAACAGCAGCCCCCAGGTGGCGGCATTAACAAACAAAGACGGGCTACGACCAATGTGTGACTGCCAGTTACCGTTGCTGATTTTGTCGCGAATTAACGCATCACGGGTGGCTTTGTCGGGAATACGTAGCAACGCTTCCGCCAGACACATCAGCGCCACGCCTTCCTGCGATGACAGTGAAAACTCCTGCAATAATCCCTGAACCATGCCTGCGCGACCACTGGCGTTTTTTTGATTACGCAGTTTATCTGCCAGTTGATATGCCAGTTTGTGCGCCTGTTCCGCAATCGGCTGCGGCAGGCGAGCTTGTTCCAGCAGCATAGAAACCGCTTCGGTTTCCGGGCGGCGATAGGCAGCGGTGATGGCAGCACGGGAAACTGACTGCGGCAAAATTTGCTCGGCAAAGTCGAGGAATGGCTGGTGTGGTTCCTCTGCCGGAGTCGGTGCTTCATCGCTCTCATTGGCAGCGCCAGAAAGCAGCGCAGGCAGCTCCGGCAGGGTATCGCTGTTCTCCAGCTGTTCAAGATAAGAAAAAATCGCCTGCTTAATTAACCAGTGTGGCGTGCGATCGATACGTGTCGCGGCTGACTTAATACGCTCGCGCGTCGCGTCGTCCAGCTTAACCCCCATGGTGGTGGTTCCCATGCCATTACTCCTGTTGTTCTGAAAGGTGCAACTTAACGTTATTGTGAAATATCCATTATGTTGCAACTTTGTGCAACCATGTTAAATGTGACTTGCGTAGCAAGCTTAAAAATGAATGAAATGTTAATAAAAGAAATCGATATGACAGGGAATAAAAAAATAACGCAGACTTTTTCTCTGCGGCAGTTAACATTTTTGAAAGGTGCAACCGCAAAAAATGTGAGGGAGTGCAACCTGATGAAAAATAGTATCGCTGGGCACTAAAATTTAATGTAAATGATGTGTTAAATCGATTGTGAATAACCAACGCTTCCGGCAGGATACGGTCGCCCTGGTAAACATAAACTCTGTTACCCCGTTCCGGTGGCAGATATAACGGCGAGTTTCGACATTGCCGATAATAATTTTTTGGAGACTTTAGATGGCTATTAGCACACCGATGTTGGTGACATTTTGTGTCTATATCTTTGGCATGATATTGATTGGGTTTATCGCCTGGCGATCAACGAAAAACTTTGACGACTATATTCTGGGCGGTCGCAGCCTTGGGCCGTTTGTAACGGCATTATCGGCGGGTGCGTCGGATATGAGCGGCTGGCTGTTAATGGGATTGCCGGGCGCAGTGTTTCTTTCCGGGATTTCCGAAAGCTGGATCGCTATTGGCCTGACATTAGGCGCGTGGATTAACTGGAAGCTGGTGGCCGGGCGGTTGCGTGTGCATACCGAATACAACAATAACGCCTTAACCCTGCCGGATTATTTCACCGGGCGCTTTGAAGATAAAAGCCGTATTTTGCGCATTATCTCCGCGCTGGTTATTTTGCTGTTCTTCACCATTTATTGCGCTTCGGGCATTGTGGCAGGCGCGCGTCTGTTTGAAAGCACCTTTGGCATGAGCTACGAAACGGCTCTGTGGGCAGGTGCAGCGGCGACCATCCTTTATACCTTTATTGGCGGCTTCCTCGCGGTGAGCTGGACCGATACCGTACAGGCCAGCCTGATGATTTTTGCCCTGATCCTGACGCCGGTTATTGTAATCATTAGCGTTGGTGGGTTTGGCGACTCGCTGGAAGTGATCAAACAAAAGAGCATTGAAAACGTTGATATGCTTAAAGGGCTGAATTTTGTCGCCATTATCTCGCTGATGGGCTGGGGGCTGGGTTACTTCGGGCAGCCGCATATTCTGGCGCGTTTTATGGCGGCGGATTCTCACCACAGCATCGTCCATGCGCGTCGTATCAGTATGACCTGGATGATCCTCTGCCTTGCTGGGGCGGTGGCTGTCGGCTTCTTTGGGATTGCTTACTTTAATGATCATCCGGCGGTAGCAGGTGCGGTAAACCAGAACGCTGAACGCGTGTTTATCGAACTGGCGCAAATTCTGTTTAATCCGTGGATTGCCGGGATCCTGCTGTCGGCGATTCTGGCGGCGGTGATGTCAACCTTAAGCTGCCAACTGCTGGTGTGCTCCAGTGCGATTACCGAAGATCTGTACAAAGCATTTCTGCGTAAACATGCCAGCCAGAAAGAACTGGTGTGGGTAGGGCGTGTTATGGTGCTGGTGGTGGCGCTGGTGGCCATTGCGTTGGCAGCGAACCCGGAAAACCGCGTGCTGGGGCTGGTGAGCTACGCGTGGGCAGGTTTTGGCGCGGCGTTTGGTCCGGTGGTGCTGTTCTCGGTGATGTGGTCACGCATGACGCGCAACGGCGCGCTGGCGGGGATGATCATCGGTGCGCTGACGGTTATCGTCTGGAAACAGTTCGGCTGGCTGGGTCTGTACGAAATTATTCCGGGCTTTATCTTCGGCAGCATTGGGATTGTGGTGTTTAGTTTGCTGGGTAAAGCGCCGTCAGCGGCGATGCAAAAACGCTTTGCCGAAGCAGATGCGCACTATCATTCGGCGCCACCGTCACGGTTGCAGGAAGGTTAAGGGAAGGCGTTTTACCGAAAATTCCACGTCATAATGGGAAGCAGACAGAGGGCAATCAGTGATTGCTCTCTGTGTTTTCTCTCAAAATATTTTTACATTTCCTCATCATTATCACTACATTCCGCTTGTATTTTTCTTTACCGTAATGATAATTGCTATCACTGCGATTTACTTTTCTTTGCATAGATTGACTCAGAAAAACGTTTAAGGGTGGGTGGCATGTTTGTTCCGTTTCTCATTATGTTGCGCGAAGGACTTGAAGCCGCGCTGATTGTCAGTTTGATTGCCAGCTATCTTAAGCGTACCCAGCGAGGCCGATGGATTGGTGTGATGTGGATTGGCGTGCTGTTTGCCGCTGCGTTGTGCCTGGGCTTGGGTATCTTCATTAATGAAACCACCGGCGAATTTCCGCAAAAAGAGCAGGAGCTGTTTGAAGGGATCGTGGCGGTGATCGCCGTGGTGATCCTCACCTGGATGGTTTTCTGGATGCGCAAGGTGTCGCGCAACGTCAAAGTGCAACTGGAGCAGGCGGTCGATAGCGCATTGCATCGCGGGAATCATCACGGCTGGGCGCTGGTGATGATGGTCTTTTTTGCCGTTGCACGGGAAGGGCTGGAGTCGGTCTTTTTCCTGCTGGCGGCATTTCAGCAAGATGTCGGGATCTGGCCGCCGCTCGGTGCAATGCTTGGCCTCGCCACGGCCGTGGTGCTTGGTTTCCTGCTCTACTGGGGCGGTATTCGCCTCAATCTTGGCGCATTTTTCAAATGGACCAGCCTGTTTATTCTCTTCGTCGCCGCAGGGCTGGCAGCAGGTGCCATTCGCGCATTTCATGAAGCCGGATTGTGGAACCACTTTCAGGAAATCGCCTTCGATATGAGCGCGGTGCTCTCAACTCACTCGCTGTTCGGCACGCTGATGGAAGGTATTTTTGGTTATCAGGAAGCGCCGAGCGTCAGCGAAGTCGCCGTCTGGTTTATTTATCTCATCCCGGCGCTGGTGGCGTTTGCTCTGCCGCCACGTGCAGGAACGACAGCGTCTCGCTCCGCGTAACAAATACGACGCAAACTCTTGCTTAGTTACAACATACTTTAAAGGGATAGTCTCGTCATGACCATTAACTTCCGCCGTAGTGCACTGCAATTAAGCGTGGCTGCGCTGTTCTCTTCTGCTTTTATGGCAAATGCCGCTGATGTGCCGCAGGTCAAAGTGACCGTGACGGATAAGCAGTGCGAACCAATGACTATTACGGTTAACGCCGGGAAAACGCAGTTTATCATTCAGAACCACAGTCAGAAGGCGCTGGAGTGGGAGATCCTCAAAGGCGTGATGGTGGTGGAAGAGCGGGAAAATATCGCCCCTGGTTTTAGCCAAAAAATGACGGCGAATTTACAGCCTGGTGAATACGATATGACCTGCGGTCTGCTGACTAACCCGAAAGGGAAGTTGATCGTCAAAGGCGAGGCGACGGCGGATGCGGCGCAAAGTGATGCACTGTTAAGCCTCGGCGGTGCAATTACCGCATATAAGACGTATGTCATGGCGGAAACTACGCAGCTGGTGACCGACACTAAAGCCTTTACCGACGCCATTAAAGCGGGCGATATCGAAAAAGCGAAAGCACTGTATGCGCCGACGCGCCAGCACTATGAGCGCATTGAACCGATCGCTGAACTGTTCTCCGATCTGGATGGCAGCATTGACGCCCGTGAGGATGATTACGAGCAAAAAGCTGCCGACCCGAAATTCACCGGTTTCCACCGTCTGGAAAAAGCCTTGTTTGGCGACAACACCACCAAAGGAATGGATCAGTACGCTGACCAGCTTTATACCGATGTGGTCGATTTGCATAAACGCATCAGTGAACTGGCTTTCCCACCTTCAAAAGTGGTCGGCGGCGCAGCCGGACTGATTGAGGAAGTGGCAGCCAGCAAAATCAGTGGTGAAGAAGATCGTTACAGCCACACCGATCTGTGGGACTTCCAGGCCAACGTTGAAGGCTCGCAGAAAATTGTCGATCTGCTGCGTCCACAATTGAAAAAAGCTAACCCGGAACTGTTAACAAAAGTCGATACCAACTTCAAAAAGGTCGATACCATTCTGGCGAAATACCGTACCAAAGACGGTTTTGAAACCTACGACAAATTGACCGATGCCGACCGTAACGCGCTAAAAGGCCCGATTACCGCGCTGGCGGAAGATCTGGCGCAACTTCGCGGTGTGCTGGGGCTGGACTAAGCGTTATGCAGTATGAAGATGAAAACGGCGTGAATGAACCGTCACGCCGACGTTTACTGAAAGGGATTGGCGCGCTGGCGCTGGCGGGGAGTTGCCCGGTCGCTCATGCACAAAAAACGCAAAGTGCGCCGGGTACGCTTTCGCCGGATGCGCGCAATGAGAAACAGCCGTTTTATGGCGAACATCAGGCGGGGATTGTGACGCCACAGCAGGCCGCAATGATGCTGGTGGCGTTTGATGTACTTGCCAGTGATAAAACCGATCTTGAGCGGTTGTTTCGTTTGTTGACTCAGCGTTTTGCTTTTCTGACTCAGGGCGGAATGGCACCAGAAACGCCAAATCCGCGCCTGCCGCCACTCGATTCCGGTATTCTTGGCGGCTACATTGCGCCTGATAATCTCACCATCACGTTGTCTGTTGGTCACTCGTTGTTTGATGAGCGGTTTGGCCTTGCGCCACAGATGCCGAAAAAGTTGCAGAAGATGACGCGTTTCCCCAACGACTCGCTTGATGCAGCGTTATGTCATGGAGATGTGTTGCTACAGATTTGCGCCAATACCCAGGACACGGTGATCCACGCGCTGCGCGATATCATTAAACACACGCCGGATTTGCTCAGCGTGCGCTGGAAGCGGGAAGGGTTTATTTCCGATCATGCGGCGCGTAGTAAAGGCAAAGAGACGCCGATTAATTTGCTGGGCTTTAAAGACGGCACTGCTAATCCCGACAGCCATAATGCGAAGTTGATGCAAAAAGTGGTGTGGGTCACGGCAGATCAGCAGGAACCTGCCTGGACTATCGGTGGTAGCTACCAGGCGGTGCGGTTGATTCAGTTTCGGGTGGAATTTTGGGACAGAACGCCACTGAAAGAACAGCAGATGATTTTTGGTCGTGATAAGCAAACCGGTGCTCCGCTAGGAATGCAGCACGAGCATGATGTGCCCGATTACGCCAGCGATCCTGAAGGGAAGGTGATAGCACTGGACAGCCATATCCGGCTGGCGAATCCACGCACGCCAGAGAGTGAGTCCAGCCTGATGTTGCGCCGTGGCTACAGTTATTCACTGGGCGTCACCAACTCCGGGCAACTGGATATGGGGCTACTGTTCGTTTGCTACCAACACGATCTGGAAAAGGGCTTCCTGACAGTACAAAAAAGGCTGAACGGCGAGGCGCTGGAGGAATACGTTAAACCTATCGGTGGCGGTTATTTCTTTGCGTTGCCAGGGGTGAAGGACGCGAACGATTATCTCGGAAGCGCATTATTGCGGGTTTAATGTTTTTAGGCGGATAGGCGTTTACGCCGCATCCGACGTTCGTGCGCTGATGCCTGATGCGACGCTGGCGCGTCTTATCATGCCTACAATCGGTGGCGGATCGGTAGGCAGGATAAGGCGTTACGCCGCATCCGACGTTCGTGCGCTGGTGCCTGATGCGATGCTGGCGCATCTTATCAGTTCTACAATCGGTGCCGGATCGGTAGGCAGGATAAGGCGTTTACGCCGCATCCGGCAAGCGCAAGGCACATTTTACCAGCACCGCGAATCCTGCTGAAAGCACACAGCTTTTTCCATCACTGTCATCACTCTGTCATCTTTCCAGTAGAAACTAATGTCATCAAAATGGTGTTTTATGGTTAAATATAAGTAAATTTATTGTTGCAATAAAGGCAAAAACTGTTGTACTTATTAAGTAACAGCGGTAGTTCCCGGCAGTGATAGTCAGTCACTATGGAGATCGCGGATGGTAACGTCCTGTACTGGACAATGTTTTGTTAAGCAACGCTTCACCACTCGCGGAGAGTTCTCCTCCGGTAGTCATCTCGTCACTCTGTATTTTTACCCACTTCCTTTCTTTATTCGTGTTACCGACGCCTTTAACGGTGCGCGTAGCCGTTTTCGGTGTTATCTCCAAAAGCAAACTATGGCTTACAAGGAAGCCAACCCTCTGATGTTCGTGCGCATAATCGCGCTGCCAACGGCGCGTGTGATGAATACAAACAACTCAAGGTGCTCTCCATGGGAAGACAAAAAGCAGTGATCAAAGCTCGTCGCGAGGCAAAACGTGTGCTGAGACGGGATTCGCGCAGCCATAAACAGCGTGAAGAAGAATCGGTCACCTCGCTTGTGCAGATGAGCGGCGTAGAAGCCATTGGCATGGCTCGCGACAGTCGTGATACCTCGCCAATCCTCGCGCGAAATGAAGCGCAATTGCACTATCTGAAGGCTATTGAGAGTAAGCAACTGATATTCGCCACGGGCGAAGCCGGGTGTGGTAAAACCTGGATCAGTGCGGCAAAAGCGGCAGAAGCCCTGATACATAAGGATGTCGACAGAATTATCGTCACCCGTCCGGTTCTGCAAGCCGATGAAGATCTTGGCTTCTTACCTGGAGATATCGCAGAAAAGTTTGCTCCTTATTTTCGTCCGGTCTACGACGTGCTGGTTCGGCGGTTGGGCGCTTCCTTTATGCAATACTGCCTGCGACCGGAGATAGGGAAGGTCGAAATCGCGCCGTTCGCCTATATGCGTGGACGTACCTTTGAAAATGCAGTCGTCATCCTTGATGAGGCGCAGAATGTGACTGCCGCGCAAATGAAAATGTTTTTAACCCGCCTCGGGGAAAACGTGACGGTTATTGTTAACGGAGATATTACACAGTGCGATTTACCTCGCGGTGTGCGCTCCGGATTAAGTGACGCGCTGGAACGTTTCGAAGAAGATGAAATGGTCGGGATTGTCCGATTCGGTAAAGAGGATTGCGTACGTTCGGCACTTTGCCAACGTACACTACATGCCTATAGTTGAGATTTTTAATGGTAGAGAGCTCTGGCGTGGAGTGCACCCCAAAAGTTGGACACTCAGCTGAGTAAGGTGCAGTCCACTTACGTACGGGCTCTTCTTAAAATATAGCGATGAGGGGGGGATTGACTCGCTTCGCTCGCCCTGCGGGCAGTCCACTCACTGCGTTCGCGGACTGTCCAACTGGCTGTCGCCAGTTGACGAACCCCGGTCGGGATTTCTCATCCCCCCGGTGTTGTGCAATATGCGAAAAAAAAGCCCGTACTTACGTACGGGCTCTTCTTAAAATATGGCGGTGAGGGGGGGATTCGAACCCCCGATACGTTGCCGTATACACACTTTCCAGGCGTGCTCCTTCAGCCACTCGGACACCTCACCAAATTGTCGTTCCTGTCTTGCTGGAACGGGCGCTAATTTAGGGAAATCACGGCCTGAGGTCAACAAACTTTTTAAAAAAATAGCGCGTTTATTCAAACTTCAATCAATCTGCAACTTTAATAAGCAAAGTTTGCTTTTTTTACCACCAGCAGTGGATTTGTTATGCTGAGGAGCTTTATAGATCATAATGATAAGCGCGGGTAAATTCCGCAAAACCGCTTTCGGGAGTCAGTATGGATATCATTTTTTATCATCCTGTGTTCGATACCGCCTGGTGGATTGATGCGCTGGGTAAAGCTATTCCTCAGGCCAGAGTCAGAGCATGGAAAACCGGTGATAATCATCCTGCGGATTATGCTTTGGTCTGGCATCCACCTGTTGAAATGCTGGCAGGTCGTGATCTTAAGGCTGTGTTCGCATTAGGTGCCGGCGTTGATTCGATTTTGAGTAAATTACAGACATACCCTGAAATGCTGAAACCGTCTATTCCACTTTTTCGCCTGGAAGATACGGGTATGGGCGAGCAAATGCAGGAATATGCTGTCAGTCAGGTGCTCCATTGGTTCAGACGTTTTGACGATTATCGAGCGCAGCAAAATGCTTCGCTTTGGCAACCTCTGCCTGAGTATCAACGGGAAGATTTTACTATCGGCATTCTGGGGGCTGGCGTATTGGGCAGTAAAGTCGCACAGAGCTTGCAGACCTGGTGTTTTCCACTGCGTTGCTGGAGCCGTAGCCATAAAAGCTGGCCCGGCGTACAAAGTTTTGCCGGAACTGAAGAGTTAGGAAAATTTTTGAGCCAATGCCGTGTATTAATTAATTTATTACCGAATACGCCTGAAACCGTCGGCATTATTAATCAACAATTATTAGAAAAATTACCGGATGGCGCATATCTCCTCAACCTGGCGCGTGGCGTTCATGTAGTGGAAGATGACCTGCTCGCGGCGCTGGATAGCGGTAAAGTTAAAGCGGCGATGCTGGATGTTTTTAATCGTGAACCTTTACCGCCTGAAAGCCCGCTCTGGCAACATCCACGCGTGACAATAACACCACATGTCGCAGCCATTACCCGACCCGTTGAAGCAGTGGAGTACATAGCACACACCATTACACAACTCGAAAAAGGGAAGACGGTCAGCGGACAAGTCGACCGTGTACGAGGCTACTAATAAACCATACGGATTCCTGCTATCCTTGGCGGGAATTGAATACAGGAGAGAGTTATGTATCCCGTCGACCTTCATATGCATACCGTTGCCAGTACACATGCATATAGCACATTAAGTGATTACATTGCCCAGGCCAAACAGAAAGGCATTAAACTTTTTGCAATCACCGATCATGGCCCTGATATGGAAGATGCACCGCATCACTGGCACTTTATTAATATGCGTATCTGGCCGCGAGTCGTCGATGGGGTGGGGATCCTGCGTGGCATCGAAGCCAATATCAAAAATATTGATGGTGAAATTGATTGCAGCGGCAAAATGTTTGACTCGCTGGATCTGATTATTGCTGGTTTTCATGAACCGGTTTTTGCGCCGCATGATGAAGCTACGAATACTCAGGCCATGATTGCCGCGATGGCGAGTGGGCATGTGCACGTGGTTAGCCATCCCGGAAATCCACGATATCCAATTGATTTTAAAGCTGTTGCTGAAGCTGCTGCTAAGTATCAGGTGGCGCTGGAAATCAATAACTCCTCATTCTTACATTCGCGTAAGGGCAGTGAAGATAACTGCCGTGCGGTTGCCGCTGCGGTGCGCGATGCCGGAGGTTGGGTCGCGTTAGGATCGGATTCTCATACCGCTTTTACCATGGGCGATTTTGAAGAATGCCGTAAGATCCTCGACGCAGTGGATTTTCCGGAAGAGAGAATATTGAATGTTTCGCCACGCCGTTTGCTGAATTTCCTTGAATCTCGCGGTATGGCGCCGATTGCGGAATTTGCTGATCTTTAATTGCTATTAACGGAAATAAATTAATGAACGAGTTTTCTATCCTGTGTCGTGTGCTGGGTTCGCTCTATTACCGTCAACCGCAGGATCCTTTACTGGTTCCGCTGTTTACCTTAATTCGTGAAGGGAAACTGGCGGCGAACTGGCCGCTGGAACAGGATGAATTGCTGGCGCGTTTGCAGAAAAGCTGTGATATGGCGCAAGTTTCTGCCGATTACAATGCATTATTCGTCGGTGATGAATGCGCAGTTTCACCTTATCGCAGCACCTGGGTTGAGGGAGCCACAGAAGCGGAAGTCCGTACTTTCCTTTCCGAACGCGGGATGCCGTTAGCGGATACGCCAGCCGATCACATTGGTACTTTGCTGCTGGCCGCTTCCTGGCTGGAAGATCAGTCAACAGAGGATGAAAGCGAAGCTCTGGAAACACTGTTTAGCGAGTACTTGTTGCCCTGGTGCGGCGCATTTCTCGGAAAAGTAGAGGCTCATGCGACTACACCGTTCTGGCGCACCATGGCACCGCTGACCCGCGATGCAATCAGCGCAATGTGGGATGAACTTGAGGAAGAATCAGAGGAGTAAATGTGACCGGAATCACTCATTACTGCAATCTATATATAGCTGTTGCATAAAATGTGTGCTCGATCTCCTTCATAGTCGCGTTTTCTGCTATTATGCGCGGCATGAACATACTTCTCTCTATTGCAATCACAACAGGCATTCTCTCCGGTATCTGGGGCTGGGTGGCTGTTTCCCTTGGCTTACTTAGCTGGGCAGGTTTCCTGGGCTGCACGGCCTACTTTGCCTGTCCGCAAGGTGGGCTAAAAGGGCTGGCTATTTCCGCTGCAACACTGCTTAGCGGCGTGGTGTGGGCGATGGTTATTATTTACGGCAGTGCTCTGGCACCACATCTGGAAATTCTCGGTTATGTCATAACCGGTATTGTCGCTTTTCTGATGTGTATTCAGGCGAAACAGGTGTTGTTGTCGTTTGTTCCGGGGACGTTTATTGGCGCATGTGCGACGTTTGCCGGGCAAGGGAACTGGAAGCTGGTGCTACCTTCGCTGGCGCTTGGGCTGGTGTTTGGTTACGCAATGAAAAACAGCGGTCTTTGGCTGGCGGCGCGCAGTGCTAAGTCCGCTCACCGTGAGCAACAAGTCAAAAATAAAGCGTGAGGAGCACTCACGCTTTAGATTGAATCGTAAAGGGCCGGAATAAACTCCGGCTTTTTTATGTATCAGGATTCCGGTGGTACTGATAAGTGACGGTATTTCACCAGAATGTCATTCTGCCGTTCTGATTTATTCTGCAAATCCCACAAGCCACGGTCGATGCCGTCGTTAATCAGGAAGATAACGCCTGTTTCGATGGCGGACATTAGACAGAGCATAACCGGTTCGTTAGAGGTATAACCCACTTCCCCTTCCAGTAACCGCTGGTAGTCAATAAAGCGGAAGACACCCGCCTGGACTTCATACGAAAGGATCGTCTTACTGGTGTTCACCGAAGAGAGGATCTCACCGGTACTCACATTGACGACGCGCAGGTTCACGGCAATCTGATCAAGTTGGTATTGCGTATCTGCACCAATACCAAAATATCTCGCCCCAACACCGCCCGATTTGACGTTGCTTTCATAACCAATAATAGAGCCTTCAACCATGATATTGGCTGCGGTCAGCGATTGAAGCGGGATTCGGTTGTTTACCGCGACAGTGCCGTTTTCCTGTGCCGCACGAATAATCTTGCGTTCGTTGAGCAGGTTTTGTAGGCCCTGACGTTCCAGCGGTATAAACCAGCGAGAATCTTTCAATGCCGTGACCAGCATCGCGGTGGCGCTTTGCGGAACAGCAGTGGAGAAGTTACTCGCCGGGTAGGGTTTAAATTGCCCGGTTTCGTCCTGAATGTTGTATACCGAAACAAAGATCTTACCTGTTGGCGCTGGCAGGTGGGTCAAATCTTTGTAGCTCTGGGCACGAGGCATTAATGTCGGTCTGGCGGCTTCTTTAGGTGGGGCGGTTAAGCACCCGCTCAGCAACATGACGGCAACCAAAACAAATAAGCGCTGCATGATTATTTTCCTTATGAAGCTGGGGCTTAAAAATCGGTTGAGTTATTTTGTAAACCCGAAACCTGGATGGTCGAGGTTTGTCCTGTCTTGCGATCCGTCACATTCAACTGCAATTGACCATCGCGGTTGGCAATATCAACAATATATTCATTGGTCACCATTCTTCCTGGCTGACCCGTATTAATATTTGTCAGCAACCCACCTAAAATTTGGGACTGGATGGCTTGAGTAAAGTTATCTAACGCCGATGGCGTTTCAATACCAAAGTCATCGTCATAGCTCGGATCTTTATACGAGTTCTGCGCCTGGGCACTATTTAATAAAAAAGCACCGTTATTCGGGTTACCACCAAAGTTTGGATTGCGGAACTGGAAAGTCATATTTCCTGCCCAACTTAATGGTGAAATAAGCATGAGTAGAACTACTGCATGTTTGACACGCATTGCAGCCTCCGAACAATTTTTATTTAAAATTCATCATGCGCCAAATCGCCCGTACTCAATAACGCCTGATTTATCTGGCGACGATTTAGTGCCTCTTCAGTTTGAATCAGTGCAAAGACAACAGTTTTCTCGAAGTCTCTTTTCAATGGGAATAAAAATGTCTGGAAAATAACGTCCTGATTCACCGTTATTGTGATCCAGCTTCCCCATCGTGCACTGGGTCTTTCATTAATTGTTAAGTTACCGGTGGCTTTGTTGAATAAATCGAACTTTTGCTGAGTTGAAGGATCAGATCACGCATCCTCCCGACAACACAGACCATTCCGTGGCAAAGCAAAAGTTCAGAATCACCAACTGGTCCACCTACAACAAAGC
>Ga0209547_100050_pt1 | contig 32362 bp, 23 predicted proteins | sample UppTromicrDC3115_FD_185843 | JGI IMG/M metagenome (GOLD analysis project Ga0209547, IMG submission 185843) | Upper troposphere microbial communities from Oklahoma, USA - DC3-115 (SPAdes) (version 2) | ecosystem: Environmental > Air > Outdoor Air > Unclassified | place: USA: Oklahoma | collected...
GACAACATCTGGCAAGGCTGGGACGGAAGTCACTGTCGTTCTCAAAATCGGTGGAGCTGCATGACAAGGTCATCGGGCATTATCTGAACATAAAACACTATCAGTAAGTTGGAGTCACTACCCAAAAAGTAAAAGATACATTTGCCAAATTGACAAAGAAAGCTGCCAGTCAATATATTAACGCTCAAATAAACGAAAGATTGAAATCAGCAATAGGTGGTGGCTCATTATCTATAATTAATTCGTCATCACAAAATGAAGAAGTAGAAAGTATTAATAAAGAAGAAACCGACATTGCCACTACCATGGAAGAACTTGAAGGATTTCATATTGTTAAAGCTATAGTTCGCGTAGTACTTGATGCTCCAAGAATAGTTCACAGAGATACAAAAAGCTATTTTGGTATACTTGTAGATGACAATAATAGAAAACCACTCTGCAGATTGCATTTCAATCGAAACCAAAAGTATATTGGCCTATTTGACTTAGAGAAAAACGAAACCCGCCATCCTATTGAATCTCTCGATGATATTTATTCTTTTAGCGATGAGTTAAAAGCAACTGCCGCTTTATACAACTAAAAAATAAGCAGGCAACAATTAATGTTGCCTGCCTAAAATATCAGAACAGCCCCAACGGTTTATCCGAATAGCTCACCAGCAGGCACTTGGTTTGCTGGTAATGCTCAAGCATCATTTTGTGGGTTTCGCGACCGATACCTGATTGTTTGTAGCCACCAAACGCTGCGTGTGCCGGGTAGGCGTGATAACAGTTGGTCCACACGCGCCCTGCCTGAATGCCACGCCCCATCTTATAGGCCAGATTACCGTTACGGCTCCAGACGCCAGCGCCCAGGCCATATTGCGTGTCGTTCGCCAGCTCCAGCGCCTCGTCCATCGTTTTGAAGGTGGTTACCGCCAGCACCGGGCCAAAAATCTCCTCCTGGAACACACGCATATTGTTCTGACCAAACAGAATCGTCGGTTCGAGGTAATAACCGTCTTTCAGTTCCCCTTCCAGCAGCTTACGCCGCCCGCCGGTGAGTACGTCTGCGCCCTCTTTTTTACCGATATCAATGTAATTGAGGATGGTTTCCAGTTGCCCGTGAGAAACCTGCGCACCCATTTGCGTCACGCTGTCGAGCGGGTTACCGCTACGAATGCTTTCAACTCGGCGGATAGCACGTTCCATAAAGCGTTCGTAGATAGACTCCTGCACTAAAGCACGGCTCGGACAGGTACAGACTTCGCCCTGGTTGAAGGCGAACAGTGCAAAGCCCTCCAGCGCCTTATCGAAGAAAGCATCTTCTTCATCCATCACATCAGCAAAGAAGATATTTGGCGACTTACCGCCCAACTCCAGCGTCACCGGAATAATGTTCTGCGTGGCGTACTGCATAATCTGCTGGCCGACTTCCGTTGAGCCGGTAAACGCCACTTTGGCGATGCGTTTTGAGGTCGCCAGATATTCACCGATTTCGCCGCCCGCACCGTTGACCACGTTCACCACACCTGGCGGCAGTAAATCACCGACGATTTCCATTAGCAGCAGTACTGAAAGCGGGGTAAGTCGTGCGGGTTTCAGCACCACACAGTTGCCCGCCGCCAGCGCGGGAGCCATTTTCCAGCTCGCCATCAGCAGCGGGAAGTTCCACGGGATAATTTGCCCCACCACGCCTAACGGTTCGTGGAAGTGATAAGCCACAGTTTCGCTATCGACTTCACTAATACCACCTTCCTGCGCCCGAATACACGAAGCGAAATAGCGGAAATGGTCAATCGCCAGCGGCACATCGGCAGCACTGGTTTCACGAATGGGCTTGCCGTTATCCCAGGTTTCTGCCGTCGCCAACAGTTCGAGATTTTGTTCCATTCGATCGGCAATCTTAAACAGAATCGCCGCGCGATCCTGCACCGAGGTATGCGCCCATTTGTCTTTCACTTTATGCGCGGCATCCAGCGCCAGATCGATGTCGCGTTTGCCCGAAGACGCCACTTCGCACAGTAGCTGCCCGGTCACCGGCGTCAGGTTCTGGTAATACTCGCCATCGGCGGGTGCTACCCATTCGCCGCCGATAAAGTTGTCATAGCGGGCTTTTAACTTGAGGGGGAAACCATACTCGCCGGGCTTAATCTGTGCTGAAGGGGGATTGTTGGTCATGGTAGTCTCCTTGCGGTGTGAGGTATAACAAGGGTAGACGTGACTGGCGAAATCTTCGCCAGCCAGTGATAGCTTTACGACGGCAATCACGAATTTACGGGCAAGGATTACAGAGATAGTTGAAAAAGCGGCTGACAATTTGCCAGCCGTTGTGGGGATGATGATTACATCGCAGCGCGATAAATCGCCACAATTTCTTCGTGAGTTGCCTGAATCGGGTTAGTAAATCCGCAGGCATCTTTCAGAGCATTGGTCGCCAGTACCGCGAAATCTTCTTCTTTCACGTTCAGATCGCGCAGACCTGCCGGAATATCGACTTTCTTCGCCAGTTCACGGATAGCGTTAATGCAGGCTTCTGCACCTTCCGCGTCGTTTTTACCTGTCACGTTCACACCCATTGCAGCAGCGCAGTCACGCAGACGTGCAGCGGCTACTTTGCTGTTGAATACCTGAACGTGCGGCAGCAGAACGGCGTTACATACACCGTGCGGCAGATTGTAGAAACCGCCTAACTGGTGCGCCATCGCATGAACATAACCCAAAGACGCATTGTTGAACGCCATACCGGCGAGGAACTGGGCATAAGCCATCGCTTCACGCGCTTTCGCATTGCTGCCATCTTCTACGGCTAACGGCAGGTTTTCGGCAATCATGGTCACGGCTTTCAGTGCGCAAGCGTCGGTGATCGGCGTTGCGGCAATAGACACATACGCTTCGATAGCGTGTGTTAAGGCATCCATACCCGTTGCGGCGGTCAGTGACTTCGGCATACCGATCATCAGAGAGGAGTCATTGACAGAAAGCAGCGGAGTCACGTGTTTATCCACAATCGCCATTTTGATGTGGCGCGCTTCGTCAGTGATAATGCAGAAACGGGTCATTTCAGACGCAGTACCCGCCGTGGTGTTAATGGCGATCATCGGCAACTGCGGTTTTGCCGAGCGGTCAACGCCTTCGTAATCGCGAATATCACCGCCGTTGGCAGCCACCAGCGCAATGCCTTTCGCACAGTCGTGCGGAGAACCACCACCTAAGGAAATTACGCTATCGCAATTATTTTCTTTCAGCAGTTTGAGGCCTGCGGCGACGTTTTCCGTAGTTGGGTTAGGCTGGGTGCCATCATAAATAACGCTAAAAATATTGCGTTCTTCCAGTGCTTTTTGCACATCGCCCGCCATACCTAATTTCGTTAAAATATTGTCAGTGACAATTAAGGTACGGGTAAATCCATAATCTGCCATCATATTCATTGCATCAGTCAATGAATCGGCGCCGATGACATTCACAGAAGGAATAAAGAACGTTGAAGCTGCCATAACACACTCCTGGAAGAGTAAAAAGGGCTGGCAGATTACAAAGTATTTTCATTCGGAAATATGATCGACATTACCGTTTATTAAAATATTTTTAATAAAAAGCACGTTACATTCATCAAATAACGTGCTTCCTTAATATTAATAAGAATTTTGTATTAATTCATATTTATTATGAATTAATCATTTCCTTATCTTTCGGGAAATAATAATGCATCGCGCAATAAATGATCATTTCCACGACGCCGCGTAAAGCCAATGCGGTCAAAATATTCCAGAATTTGAATTGCCAGCTTTCGGCCTACACCTAAGCGATCGCGGAAATCCGCCGCGCAGGTTGAACCACATTCCTGATCGAGATCGCGGATCATATTGGCAAATTCGACAATCCGATCATTACGGTAATAACGATCTTTGACGATCGCCGTAATTATCCCCTGCTGCGCCGCCTGGCGTAGCGTCAGGCGCATTGCCTGCTCGTCGGTTCCCGTCTCTTTTGCCAGGTCACGCACCCACCACGGCTCGTCGCCAAATAGCGGCTCTGCTTTTTGCCAGATGGCCTGCTGCTCTTCGCTGAAGCCCGCTTTGTGATCTGGCAGATGCAGCCAGCCGTGGTGGCTGTGGATATCGCCGCTTTCGCGCATCTTTTCAATCAGCAACAGTACCAGAGCTTCATCTTCCATCGGCAACGCCATGCGCCGCAGGCGCTCGCGCCCCGGTCCAGGTTCATCGCGATGTTGCTCATGATAAACCGCTAATGTGTCGAGGATTTTTCGCTGCCAGCGGGCGGCAACCGGCGCATTCAACAAGCTATAACCAGCCTGAATATAGCCTGGCTGTTGCAGCAGTTCGCGCATCCCTTCGCCGTTGAGCTGTCTCGCCCAGGCGAAATCGGCAAGATTCACCGCTCCGCGTTCCAGATGAACGGTCAGTGCGTCGGCATCGCTTTGTGTACGTGCCAGTGAAGCCAGCCATTGCAGATATTCCGGCTTACGTTTACCGCGACGTGGCGGGTTGAGCATCACCACGCGCGCCCCCGCCAGCGTGTTGCGAGCCGAGATATCGCGCAGCACTAAGCGATCGTTATCCGCCAGCCACAGCGGCGTGTCGAACACCAGCTCGGCAAGGTTATCTTCGAGCAGCGAAACGCGCCCCGTAACGTGGCTGGCAGCGTGGTGAATATGTAGCGGCTGCCACTGGGTCAACGGTACATGAGTTTGTAGCTCGACAATCACCCGCGTGAACGGCTCCGGCGGCGCATCGGCAAGCAGCCAGTCGCCACGGTTAATCTGCTCTTTTTCCGCATCACCCGCGATGTTAAGCGCGATACGTTGCCCGGCATGGGCGGTTTCTGTTGGTTGATTTTGCGCATGGAGAGCACGCACGCGCATCGGCTTATTTACACCGGTCAGCCATAGTGAATCACCCACCTTCACTTCCCCGCTTAACGCCGTACCAGTGACCACCAGCCCGGCACCTTTTACGGTAAAAGCGCGGTCGATAGCGAGGCGGAAACTATGTTGGCTGGCGTGTTCACGTTCAGGCAACTGAAGCAGATGTTCACGCAGGGCATCAATTCCCCGACCTTCGGTTGCTGCGGTGACAAACAGTTTTGCCTCAGCAAAACCATATTCCCGCAGCACCTGCTTTACCTGACGTTCAACCTCATCAACACGCGCTTCGTCCACGCGATCGGCTTTAGTCAGCGCCACTGTCAGCATCGGGTTACCGGTAAGCTGCAAAATCGCCAGATGCTCACGGGTCTGCGCCATCACACCGTCATCGCAAGCCACCACCAGCAGCGCGTGATCGATACCACCCACGCCCGCCAGCATATTGGAAAGAAACTTTTCATGACCGGGAACGTCGATAAAACCAGGCACGCGCCCATCTGGCTGCGGCCAGTAGGCATAGCCGAGATCGATGGTCATACCGCGCTTTTTTTCTTCCGGCAGACGGTCGGCATTTACGCCAGTAATCGCCTGCAATAAGGTTGTTTTGCCGTGGTCAACGTGTCCGGCAGTCGCAATAATCATTTCAACAACATCTCCATAAACCGTTGCTCATCTTCAAGGCAGCGTAGATCCAGCCACAATCGCCCGTCGTAGATACGTCCAATCACCGGAACCGGCAATTCACGCCAGCGGGCGGCTAATGCTTCAAGGTGGCTGCCACGTCCGTCATGGGGTGTAAACGTTAATGCCGCGCTCGGCAGGCGATCAACCGGCAGCGAACCACTGCCAATCTGTGACAGGCATGGCATAACCTGCACAGCGAAGTCCGCGCCATAATGTGCGGCAAGGGGAGCCTGTAAACGTTGCGCCTGGATTTGAATAACCTCTGCGCTGCGGGTAAGCAGACGCAGGGTCGGTAATCTTTCGCTCAGTGCTTCGGGGTGCAAATAAAGACGCAGCGTCGCTTCCAGCGCCGCGAGGGTCATTTTATCCGCGCGTAATGCACGCTTCAGCGGGTGGCTTTGCAGGCGGGCGATCATCTCTTTTTTACCAACGATAATCCCTGCCTGCGGCCCGCCTAACAACTTGTCGCCGGAGAAGCTCACCAGACTGACGCCCGCCGCAATCAACTCCTGCGGCATTGGCTCTTTCGGCAAACCGTACTGGCTAAGATCGACCAGCGAGCCACTGCCTAAATCAGTCACCACGGGAATATCCAGTTCTTTGCCAAGCGCCACCAGTTCAGCTTCGTCTATCGCTTTGGTAAATCCCTGAATGCTGTAGTTACTGGTATGTACTTTCATCAACAGCGCGGTATTTTCATTTACTGCCTGACGATAATCACTGGCGTGGGTACGGTTGGTCGTCCCCACTTCGTGCAGGGTGCAGCCTGCCTGACGCATTACGTCAGGAATACGAAACGCGCCGCCAATCTCCACCAGTTCGCCACGAGACACCACCACCTCTTTACCGCTGGCAGTGGCTGCCAACATCAGCAGCACCGCCGCCGCATTGTTATTGACGATACAGGCATCTTCTGCGCCGGTAATGCGGCACAGCAGTTGCGCCAGTGCGCGATCGCGATGCCCGCGTCCGGCGTCGTCCAGATCGTACTCCAGCGTCACCGGCGAACGCATAGCCTGCGCAACGGCTTCCACCGCTGCTTCCGCCTGTAAAGCTCGCCCAAGGTTGGTATGCAGCACGGTTCCCGTCAGGTTGATCACCGGACGCAGCGCGCTCTGTGCCTCTTTCGCCAGACGAGCATTAACCTCTTGCGCCCAGTTTTCACACCATGCAGGCAGCAACTGGCTGTCGCGAATCATTTCCCGCGCTTCGTCGAGCATCTGACGCAGCAGCTCCACGACACGGGTATGGCCATAAGTATCACGCAAAGAAAGGAAGGAGCTATCGCGCAATAAGCGATCAATAGCCGGAAGTTGACTATAGAGGGAACGCGTTTCGGTTGTCATAGGAAACCTGGCTGATCAAGGCCCTCTCACACGGAGAAGGGCGTTTAACATAACCACGGATTGTAACGTGAGATGGGTCAGGAGGACATATCGCGCATCAAGCCTTTGGTGGTTCGGTGCGGGCAAAACTTTCGCGGCTAAACAAGTTTTCGACCAGTTTGACTAAGTGTGGGCGGTCGACACACCAGCCCGGCGCAACGCGGCGGAAATTGAGATATCCAACGGCACAGGCAATGGCGATAGTCGCCAGATTGACCGTATCGGTTTTGAGCGTGCCATCGACCAGATATCCTTCCAGTACATCCAGACTACGGTTGATTTTCTCCCGCTGGCGTAACAATTCATCTTCAGACTGCTGCGCCGCAGGACGCGCCTGTTCGCGCACCGACACCAGCCCGGCATCCATAATGCCATCTGCCAGCGCCTCAATTTTACGCACTCGCAACGACTCCAGCGGATCGCGTGGCAACATCGCCGGAGCGACATTCATTAATTCAATATATTCGGCAATGATTGGCGAATCAAACCAGCATTCGCCCTCTTCGGTCACCAGCACCGGCACTTTCCCTAACGGGTTAAATTGCGCCACGCCGTTGTCCGCGTTATAGGGCAGTTCATTAATAAATTCGAAAGTTATGCCCTTTTCTAACAACAGAATAGAAAGTTTGCGTACAAACGGGCTGGTGTAGCTACCGACGAGTTTCATGCCATGTCCTTTGTGCGAGGAAAAATATCAGTATGGCTCAGGCTCGCGCAAAACACAGGTGATACAAGTCTCAATGATCCAAATAAAGATAATGCATCCAACTGGTCATTCTCAGCAGCACTTTCCGCATCACCGAAACATGGCTGAAATGGTCGGAGTAAACGGCTACCTGGGCGTAGATGCCGTCGGGTAAGGCATCGATATCAGCGTTAGGGTCGAGTTCAATGGTTCCCAGCACACCATCCGTTCCGGGCACGACCGTTAACGATTGCAGCACCCCCTGCGCCTGATACGAACCGCCAGGCACCACCGGCAAGATACTGGTCAGTTTGCCGTGGAATACCTGCCCCGGCAGCGCGTTAAATACGACTTCCGCATCATCACCGGGTTTCAGACGTAACAGCGAGTTTTGCCGGAACTGGGCGACGATTTGCCGTTTTTGCTCTGGAATGAAGACCATCACCGGACGTAACGGCAACGCTGCCGCGTAAGTGCCAGGACGAATGAGTACCTGAGTAACGTAGCCATTGCTCGGCGCGCGAATAATAGTTTGCTCAAGGTTATATTTCGCTTCGGTCAGTTGCGCCCTTAAGCTCACAATCTGTGATTGCTCGCCGTTGACCATGCTGTCGAGCTGGCTCTGGATCTGCGCCTGCTCCGCCACCGAACCTTTCACCAGCGCATCCTGCGCGAGAAAATTTTGCCGCGCGTCGTCGATGTCACGTTCCGAGAACGGATTGACCGTCGCCCGACTACCTTTCAGGTAACGTTGATAATTTTTAAACAGACGGTCGCGCTCCGCTGAAACTTGAGTGGTGTTGGCCTGCGCTTCAGTGAGCTGCGCGCGCAGCGTTTTGATATTATGCGTCGCCGTCATCAAATCAGCCTGAAGTCTGTCTACTCGCGCCTGATAACGTACCGGGTCGAGCTTAAAAAGCACCTCGCCCTTCTGAATAAGCTGATTATTTTTGTCGGTGACTTCAGTCACGATCCCCGTCACCTGTGGCGTGATAGGGATCGCTATCACTGCCTTTTGCGCAGTAAAAGTGTAAGGATGGTTGTAGTTCATCAATAAAATCAAACCACTCACCAGAAACACGCCACCCAGCGCCGCCGTCGCCAGCGTCCACTGATTCACCGGAATGCGGAAGATTTTAAAGACCGCCCACGCCAGCGCCACGTAAGTTAAAACAATTAACAGATCCATAATCAGATCTCCGGGAACGTGGAATAGTCAGTCTTTTCCTCTGCGGCGAGTTGATGCTCCAGCCGGGAAATTCGGTCAGAAAGTGCGGCGATTTCCGGGTCAGTCGCTTTCTCTTGCGACGCAGTATGTGACTGCATTCCCCAGCCGCGCTCTGGCTGGTAAAGCGTTGCCCAGATCCACAAGAACGGCCAGATTACATGCAGGGTAAACAGACTTACCCAACCCGCCGTATGAATGGCGTCGGCGTGGGGATGGTTGCGCTTTTTGGCAATCAGATAGGGGATGTCATGTATCGCGATGATTCCATAAAAAATCACCAGAAAGACGAAGATCAGCACTCCCAACGCGAAGTAGTTTAGAAACATATCTGCCTCGGATTCACGCTTATCAGTGTTGTTTTTTGGCTGGCAGCCGGAAGGGAGTCAGGCTGATACTTTGACATTAATCCGCGTTTGCCAATCTCGCCATCACACCGAAGGATAATTTTAAAAGGCGATAAGTTGCTCAGTTACAAAACGGTCTTAAGGCAAAGTCAGAACATGCTGCAGATCACACCAGGTGAATTACCGAAGAAAATATCTTGTGATTCAGATCACAATAACTCAACAAACAGCTAAAATTAAAATGTGACATTATTCACATTTTAATGCCATTTTTAGCGAAAATCGCCGCCTTGTTGCTTTTTTACACAAGTATTTTGTGATGAGCGTCACGTCAATTACCTCTCTACCCCCTATATTTATGTGACCGATATCACACAAAAGGCCGTCGACTGGACAGTTAACCGATTCAGTGCCAGATTTCGCAGTATCTACAAGGTCCGGCTACCTCTGCCGCCACATTAACAAAAAACCTCGGGCTTCCAGCCTGCGCGACAGCAAACATAAGAAGGGGTGTTTTTATGTCATCCGATATTAAGATCAAAGTGCAAAGCTTTGGTCGTTTCCTCAGCAACATGGTGATGCCAAATATCGGCGCGTTTATCGCGTGGGGTATCATCACCGCGTTATTTATTCCAACAGGGTGGTTACCGAACGAAACGCTGGCGAAGCTGGTCGGGCCGATGATCACTTATCTCCTGCCGCTGCTGATCGGTTATACCGGTGGTAAGCTGGTAGGTGGCGAACGTGGCGGCGTGGTTGGTGCTATCACTACCATGGGCGTTATCGTCGGCGCAGACATGCCGATGTTCCTCGGTTCTATGATTGCAGGTCCGCTGGGCGGCTGGTGTATTAAGCACTTCGACCGCTGGGTAGACGGTAAAATCAAATCCGGTTTTGAGATGCTGGTGAATAACTTCTCCGCTGGCATCATCGGGATGATCCTCGCCATTCTGGCATTCCTCGGCATTGGTCCAATTGTTGAAGCCCTGTCCAAAATGCTGGCTGCGGGCGTTAACTTCATGGTTGTCCATGACATGCTGCCGCTGGCGTCTATCTTTGTTGAACCGGCGAAAATCCTGTTCCTCAACAACGCCATTAACCACGGTATCTTCTCGCCGCTGGGTATTCAGCAGTCCCATGAACTGGGTAAATCCATCTTCTTCCTGATTGAAGCTAACCCAGGTCCAGGTATGGGCGTGCTGCTGGCGTACATGTTCTTTGGTCGTGGTAGTGCTAAACAGTCTGCGGGCGGTGCGGCAATCATCCACTTCCTGGGTGGTATCCACGAAATCTACTTCCCGTATGTGCTGATGAATCCGCGTCTGATCCTGGCCGTTATCCTCGGCGGTATGACTGGCGTGTTCACGCTGACTATCCTGGGCGGTGGTCTGGTTTCTCCGGCATCTCCGGGTTCTATCCTCGCGGTACTGGCGATGACGCCAAAAGGTGCTTACTTCGCTAACATCGCAGGTGTGTGTGCGGCGATGGCAGTCTCCTTCGTTGTCTCTGCTATTTTGCTGAAAACCAGCAAAGTGAAAGAAGAAGACGATATTGAAGCGGCTGCGCGTCGTGTTCAGGAGATGAAAGCTGAATCAAAAGGCGCTACTCCACTGTCTGCTGGCGATGTGACTAACGACCTGAGCCACGTGCGTAAAATCATCGTTGCCTGTGACGCCGGTATGGGTTCCAGTGCGATGGGTGCGGGCGTACTGCGTAAGAAAATTCAGGATGCAGGTCTGTCGCAGATTTCTGTTACTAACAGCGCGATCAACAACCTGCCGCCGGATGTGGACCTGGTCATCACTCACCGTGACCTGACCGAACGTGCTATGCGTCAGGTTCCGCAGGCACAGCATATTTCGCTGACCAACTTCCTCGACAGCGGCCTGTACACCAGCCTGACCGAACGTCTGGTTGCTGCCCAGCGCCATACTGAAAACGAAGTGAAAGTGAAAGACAGCCTGAAAGACAGCTTTGACGATTCTAACGCCAACCTGTTTAAGCTCGGCGCGGAGAACATCTTCCTCGGTCGCAAAGCGGCAACCAAAGAAGAAGCGATTCGCTTTGCCGGTGAACAACTGGTGAAAGGCGGCTATGTTGAGCCGGAATACGTACAGGCGATGCTAGATCGTGAAAAACTGACCCCGACCTATCTGGGTGAGTCTATCGCGGTGCCACACGGTACGGTTGAAGCGAAAGATCGCGTACTGAAAACAGGCGTCGTGTTCTGTCAGTACCCGGAAGGCGTGCGCTTCGGTGAAGAAGAAGATGACATCGCCCGTCTGGTGATTGGTATTGCTGCCCGTAATAACGAGCACATTCAGGTTATCACCAGCCTGACCAACGCACTGGATGATGAGTCCGTCATCGAGCGTCTGGCACACACCACTAGCGTGGATGAAGTGCTGGAACTGCTGGCAGGTCGTAAGTAATCCAGGCCCACCCTCTCCACATGGAGAAGGTGGGCTAATTGCCTGATGCGCTTTGCTTATCAGGCCTACAAAACAAAGCGCAGTTTGTTAAATTTGCACGCTCTTGTAGGCCGGATAAGGCGTTTACGCCGCATCCGGCGCTGCCCCTCTCCTCACGGAGAGGGTTTGGGTGAGGGAAAAGCCTCACCCCAGCCCTCTCGGGTAAAAACATTGATGAAGGTTAATACTATGAAAGCATTACATTTTGGCGCAGGTAATATCGGTCGTGGCTTTATCGGTAAACTGCTGGCAGACGCGGGTATCCAACTGACGTTTGCCGATGTCAATCAGGTGGTACTTGATGCCCTGAATGCCCGTCATAGCTATCAGGTTCACGTTGTCGGCGAAACCGAGCAGGTTGATACCGTTTCCGGCGTTAATGCCGTCAGCAGCATTGGCGACGACGTGGTTGATTTAATCGCCCAGGTTGATTTAGTCACCACCGCCGTTGGCCCGGTCGTGCTGGAACGCATTGCTCCGGCAATCGCCAAAGGGCTGGTGAAACGTAAAGAGCAAGGTAATGAATCCCCGCTGAACATTATCGCCTGTGAAAACATGGTACGTGGCACAACACAACTGAAAGGTCATGTGATGAACGCCCTGCCGGAAGATGCCAAAGCGTGGGTAGAAGAACACGTTGGCTTTGTGGATTCCGCCGTTGACCGTATCGTGCCGCCTTCTGCTTCGGCAACTAACGATCCGCTGGAAGTGACGGTAGAAACCTTCAGCGAATGGATTGTCGATAAAACCCAGTTCAAAGGCACACTGCCAAATATTCCTGGTATGGAGTTAACCGACAACCTGATGGCGTTTGTCGAACGTAAGCTCTTCACCCTGAATACGGGTCATGCTATAACCGCGTACCTTGGAAAACTGGCGGGTCATCAGACCATTCGTGACGCGATTCTCGACGAGAAAATCCGTGCGGTGGTAAAAGGGGCGATGGAAGAAAGCGGCGCAGTACTGATTAAGCGTTACGGCTTTGACGCGGACAAGCACGCGGCGTACATCCAGAAAATCCTCGGTCGTTTTGAAAACCCGTATCTGAAAGATGATGTTGAGCGCGTAGGCCGTCAACCACTGCGTAAACTGAGTGCTGGCGACCGTCTGATCAAGCCGCTGCTGGGTACGCTGGAATATGGCTTGCCGCACAAAAATCTGATTGAAGGTATTGCCGCTGCAATGCATTTCCGCAGTGAAGATGATCCGCAGGCACAAGAACTGGCGGCGCTGATTGCCGACAAAGGCCCGCAGGCTGCGCTGGCGCACATTTCCGGGCTTGATGCCAACAGCGAGGTTGTCACCGAGGCGGTAACCGCTTATAACGCAATGCAATAATGGTGAACCAGGCGCAGGACTCCCTGCGCCCGAATAACAGATTGTCAGATATGCAGGCAACAATGGAACAAACCCAGGCCTTTGAAAACCGTGTGCTTGAGCGTCTGAATGCTGGCAAAACCGTGCGAAGCTTTCTGATTACCGCCGTCGATCTCCTGACCGAGGCGGTGAATCTTCTGGTGCTTCAGGTATTCCGCAAAGACGATTACGCGGTGAAGTATGCTGTAGAACCATTACTCGACGGCGATGGTCCGCTGGGCGACTTGTCCGTGCGCTTAAAGCTGATTTATGGGCTTGGCGTAATTAGTCGCCATGAATACGAAGATGCGGAACTGTTGATGGCACTGCGGGAAGAGCTGAACCACGACGGCAACGAGTACGCATTTACCGATGATGAAATTCTTGGGCCATTTGGCGAACTGCATTGCGTGGCGGCACTGCCTCCGCCGCCACAGTTTGAACCAATAGACTCCAGTTTGTATGCGATGCAAGTTCAACGCTATCAACAGGCTGTGCGATCAACAATGGTCCTTTCACTGACAGAGCTGATTTCCAAAATCAGCTTAAAAAAAGCCTTTCAAAAGTAAGTACTTTCGCTTACTTCTCCTCTACCGGATTCGGCCGATAAAGTCGGCGATAATATTCCAGACGTTGTAGATATAACGGCACGCTTTCCTCAGGTATACCGGATGGAATCGCGTTACGGGGGGGAAGTTTATTCAGATACTCCCGGAACGCCTGGCTTGATGCCATGAAATCTACGGCTTTATCAATAAGAAGCGGAACGTTTTCACCTAATTTGCCCATAATAATATCTCCGTATTACCCCGCGCCGGGAATGCGCGACCGCCGATTTTAGTTTAGATCCCGATAAAAATGACATTAAGGAAAACGTGCGAAATCCACAACGCTTGCCCTCACCTTCTGATTATATTACTTATTAATCAATGCATTATATGATTTTTGAACCCCAGACTTGTTACCCAACAAAACTATTACAATGCCATCAGTTGTGAACAAAGCACCTGGTCGCGCATACTAGGGGCTATAAATTTATCTTTATCAGAAGCCATCCCATGAAAGAAGTCGAAAAAAACGAAATTAAACGTCTTAGCGATCGCCTGGACGCCATCCGCCACCAGCAGGCCGAACTGTCGCTGGTTGAAGCCGCAGACAAGTATGCCGAGCTGGAAAAAGAGAAAGCTACGCTGGAAGCTGAAATTGCCCGCCTGCGTGAAGTTCATAGCCAGAAACTCAGCAAAGAAGCACAAAAGCTGATGAAGATGCCGTTTCAGCGTGCGATTACCAAAAAAGAACAAGCCGATATGGGTAAGCTGAAGAAGAGTGTCCGTGGGTTAGTCGTAGTGCATCCGATGACTGCACTGGGTCGTGAAATGGGTCTGCAAGAGATGACCGGGTTCTCAAAGACAGCGTTTTAACCCTCTTACCTGTCTATCTCCTTCACATCCCGCGTTGCAGATAAATGCGGGATGTAACAATTATCTTCCTCTTTTTCCTCTGTTTCCTCGTAGAGTCAGTTTTTTACCAGTGGCACTCAATCTGAAAATGCGTTCAGTAAAAGGTTTAGTTCTACGCCTGAAAATGGACGATATCATTCATAAAATAAAACTTTTGCCGGTATTTTTTCCATCCACATTCTAAAAATCCACCCCAAACATTGATTGTGTGAATATTAAATTAAAGCTATTTTTCTTCTTTAAATGCAGTGTTTGACATCTGACAACCCTCCTCATTAAAATCCGCCTCCTTAATACAATTAAACAATTTTAAAACTTAATAAATAATTTTTAGAATGAATGTATTCGCAATATTCATAAAGCCAGCCGTATAAATCACAAAAGCATTAACCACAAATGGACACATCCCTTAGTTCAAATTGCTAGCAGGGATGATATGTAAGGATAACTTTGTATGAATGTGAATAATTTTCTTATAAGCGTCATGGCGGCTTCGACAATGCTGGTATTGTCAGGTTGTGATTACGTCGAAAAAACGAAAGTAGTTGATGAGCTAACAAAACAACAGGAAGAACAAAAGGCCAGAATCGATCAACTCGAAAAACAATTAGAACAGCAAGACAAAAAAACAAGCACCATTGAAAAACAAAATATTAGCGTAATAAACAGTACAAAAACGCTGGCTCAGGTAGTGAAAGAGATTAAACGTCAGCAAGACTACTTTGTCTTTACTGAATTTAACCCAGCGCAAACAAAATATTTTATTTTGAATAATGGGTCTGTGGGTATTGCCGGTCGGGTGTTATCTGTTGAAGCAATAGAAAATGGCAGTGTTATTCATATGTCACTGGCCAATTTATTAAGTGTGCCCGTATCAAATATTGGTTTTCATGCCACCTGGGGCGGTGAAAGACCTACTGTTCAAAAAGAATATGCCAAATGGCAACAACTGCTTTTTAGCACCACCATGAACTCCACGCTGAAATTATTACCGGGTCAATGGCAAGACATTAACTTGACGTTAAAAGGGGTGTCTCCCAACAACCTGAAATACCTGAAGTTGGCTATTAATATGCAGAATATCAACTTCGACAACCTTCCACCTGCTGATAACCGGCAGAAAAAAAGCAAAAAATAAATGCAGTCATTGCACTTATATCAAGGAATAGAGAGCAACAACAATGAACAAAATTTTTAAAGTTATCTGGAACCCTGCAACGGGGAGTTACAGCGTCGCCAGCGAAACGGCAAAAAGCCGTGGGAAGAAGAGCGGGCGCAGCAAGCTGTTAATTTCTGCATTAGTTGCCGGTGGACTGATGTCGTCGTTCGGGGCAGGTGCAGGTGCACTTGATGGTGGTGCGAGCATTGAAACTCCCCAAGAAGGCGATAGCTGGATTGCTATCGGAAAGAATGCAAAAGCTACCTCAAAGACAGAGGGAGGAGTCGCAGTTGCAATAGGAACCGGAGCGACAGCCAGTGGAGAAGGAAGTACCGCATTCGGTTACGAGAGTCAGTCGTTGGGTGAGATATCAATAGCTATAGGGCACATGTCTATAGCCACTGGGGACAGATCCACAGCATTCGGTAGTGGCGCAGAGTCAAAAGCAGAGTATTCCCTTGCATTGGGTGGGATGACTTATACCGGTGGTACATACTCTACTGCAATAGGTAGAGGCTCAAGAGTAGAAGATGGTGCTGATTATGCAGCCAGCCTTGGTTACCAGGCATTAGCCGCAGGAAAGTATAGTCTGGCATTCGGCTCAGATACAAAAGCCAATGCCATTGATAGCCTGGCATTTGGAAGACTGGCTTTAGCGAATGCCGATGGTGCCATTGCAATGGGTGCCGCAAGCGAAGCCAATGGATTATATAGTTTGGCATTGGGTTCAAGCAGCATAGCTAACGCGGACAATACCGTTGCGCTTGGATATGGAGCCAATGCAACCAAAGCTGGAGCAATGGCTTTCGGTCAGGCAGGAAAAGCAGACGGTTTAAATTCTATTGCGCTGGGTAATAAAAGTCAGTCAAGCGGCGAAAACAGTATTGCGCTTGGACAAGAAAGCGTTGCCGGTACTGAAAAAAGTATTGCAATTGGTAGCCTGTCCAGTGTAACGGGTGTCAACTCCGTTGCTCTGGGCACGGGTTCCACAGCGGTGGAAGATAATACTGTTTCAGTAGGTAACGACACACTACAGCGTAAAATTGTCCACATGGCAAAAGGCGATATTAGCAGTACCAGTACTGATGCCATCAACGGTTCACAGCTTTATGATATCAGTAAGTCAGTCGCAGACCGTCTGGGCGGCGGCGCCTCCGTGAGTACTGCAGGGATTGTTAACGCCCCTAACTACAAACTGCAAAGCGGTACTTTTAATAATGTTGGCGAAGCGTTAAAAAGTCTTGACGATAATACATTGCAATGGGACTCGCTTAAAAAAGTCTACAGTGCAAAACACGGTTCCGATGCCACCAGCAAAATCACCAACGTTACGGCGGGTGAGCTGAACGCATCCAGTACCGATGCGGTTAACGGTTCTCAGTTAAAAACCACTAACGACAACGTGGCAACCAACACCACTAATATCAGCAACCTGACCGGCGATGTTGCTAACAACACCACCAATATCACTAATCTGACGAATGACGTTGCCGCCAATACCACCAGTATCACCAACCTGGCTGATACAGTGACTAACCTTGGTGCGGATGCGCTGGCATGGGATGACGCCTCAGGTGCATTCACCGCCAAACACGGCACCGATGCCACCAATAAAATCACTAACGTTAAAGACGGTGATTTGACTGTTGACAGTAAAGATGCCGTTAACGGTTCTCAGTTGAAAACCACTAACGACAACGTGGCAACCAACACCACTAACATCGCTGCTAACACCACCAACATCAACAACCTGACCGATACAGTGAACAACCTCGGTGAAGATGCGCTGAAATGGGATGACACCACAGGCGCATTTACTGCCGCACACGGCACCGAAGCCACCAGCAAAATCACTAATGTCACCGCTGGAACAATATCGTCTACCAGTACTGACGCCGTTAACGGTGGGCAACTGTTTAGCCTAAGTGATTCACTGGCAGACTATTTTGGCGGTAACGCCTCAGTTGATGAAAACGGTGTATTTACTGGCCCGTCGTACACTATCGGTAACACCAGCTACGATAACGTAGGTGATGCCCTGTCGGCGATTAACACATCATTTAGCACTTCACTGGGCGACGCTCTGCTGTGGGATGAAACTGCAAGTGCATTCAGCGCCGGTCACGGTGGCAATGCCAGCAAAATTACCAATGTCGCAAGCGGCGTCGTTTCTGAAACCAGTACCGATGCCATCAATGGTGGACAACTCTACGGTGTGAGCAACTCTGTTGTTGATGCTCTGGGCGGTGGTGCCGCAGTAAATGCTGACGGTAGCATCAGTGCGCCGACGTACTCCATTGCCAACACCGATTACAATAACGTCGGTGATGCTCTGGACGCGATCGACTCAACCCTGGATGATGCACTGCTCTGGGACGCAACCGCCGGTGAAGATGGTGCGTTCAGCGCCAGCCGCGACGGCAAAGCCAGCATTATCACTAACGTTGCCGATGGTAATATTGGTGAAGACAGCACTGACGCGGTCAATGGTTCACAACTGTTTGCCACACAAACGTTGATCACCCAGAACTCTCAGCTCATTAACCAGATTGCCGGTAATACTGACGCAACGTACATCGAAGAGAACGGTGCGGGTCTGAACTATGCGCGTACCAATGACGCTGGCTTAACCTTTATGGATGCCAGCGCCTCTGGTGCAGGCGCGACGGCAGTGGGTTATAACGCTGTCGCTTCCGGCGAAAGCAGTGTCGCGATTGGTCAGAACAGTAGCAGCACCGTTGATACCGGTATTGCGCTGGGTAGCAGTTCTGTTTCCAGCCGTGTGATTGCTAAAAGCTCTCGTGCCACCAGCGTAACCGAAGAAGGCGTTGTGATTGGTTACGACACCACAGACGGCGAACTGCTTGGCGCATTGTCGATTGGCGATGATGGTAAATATCGTCAAATCATCAACGTTGCCGATGGTTCCGAAGCGCATGACGCTGTGACCGTTCGCCAGTTGCAAAATGCCATTGGAGCGGTCGCCACCACGCCGACCAAGTACTACCATGCCAACTCAACGGAAGAAGATTCACTGGCGGTAGGTACTGACTCGCTGGCGATGGGTGCGAAAACGACCGTTAATGCTGACGCGGGTATTGGTATCGGCCTGAACACTCTGGTTCTGTCAGATGCCATCAACGGTATTGCTATCGGTTCTAACGCACGCGCCAACCATGCAAACAGTATTGCAATGGGTAATGGTTCACAGACTACCCGTGGCGCTCAGACTGGCTACACCGCCTACAACATGGACGCACCGCAGAACTCTGTGGGTGAGTTCTCTGTTGGCAGTGACGATGGTCAACGTCAGATCACCAACGTCGCAGCGGGTTCAGCGGATACCGATGCGGTTAACGTGGGTCAGTTGAAAGTGACAGACGCGCAGGTTTCCCAGAACACCCAGAGCATTACTAACCTGAATAATCAGGTAACTAATCTCGATTCGCGTGTGACTACCCTTGAAAATGGCGTTGCCGATATCGTAACTACCGGTAGCACCAAGTACTTCAAGACCAACACCGATGGCGTAGATGCTAACGCGCAGGGTAAAGATAGTGTCGCGATTGGCTCTGGCTCTATTGCTGCCGCTGATAACAGCGTCGCGCTGGGCACTGGCTCTGTGGCAAACGAAGAAAATACGATCTCCGTAGGTTCTTCCACTAACCAACGCCGTATCACCAACGTTGCCGCTGGTAAAAATGCTACCGACGCGGTTAACGTTGCGCAGTTGAAGTCTTCTGAAGCAGGCGGTGTGCGCTATAACACCAACGCTGACGGCTCTGTAGACTACAGCAACATCACTCTCGGTGGTGGCAAGGGCGGTACAACTCGCATCAGCAACGTTTCCGCTGGCGTGGAAAACAACGACGCGGTGAACTACGCGCAGTTGAAGCAAAGCGTGCAGGAAACGAAGCAATACACTGATCAGCGCATGGTTGAGATGGATAACAAACTGTCTAAAACCGAAAGCAAGTTGAGCGGTGGTATCGCTTCTGCAATGGCGATGACCGGTCTGCCGCAGGCTTACACGCCGGGTGCCAGCATGGCCTCCATTGGTGGCGGTACTTACAACGGTGAATCGGCAGTTGCTTTAGGTGTGTCGATGGTGAGCGCCAACGGTCGTTGGGTCTACAAATTACAAGGTAGTACCAATAGCCAGGGTGAATACTCCGCCGCACTCGGTGCCGGTATTCAGTGGTAATGACTCATTAAGTTAGTGTGACGAAGGGCAAACGCCAAATTGCCTGATGCGCTACGCTTATCAGGCCTACAGGGTGATTCTGCACATTCCTATAGGCCGAGTAAGGTGTTCACGCCGCATCCGGCAAGATAAGGCGCTCCGGGTCAACAATCTAAGGGCAATTCTCTGATGAGGATTGCCCTTTTCTTTACCAGACATCTCCCTCCACCAGGAATTGGCCCTACCAATTCTTCGCTTATCTGACCACTGGTTCACAGTTCCCCAATTAAAACTCACATTAACGTTGCCAATACATAACATTTAGTTAACCATTCATTGTCATTATCCCTACACAACAAAATTGGCAGTGCCACTTTTACACAACGTGTGACAAGCAGATGAGCAACAGACTCATCACACAATGTGCGTGGCCTCCAGGAGACCTGCAATGAATCTCTGGCAACAAAACTACGATCCCGCCGGGAATATCTGGCTTTCCAGCCTGATAGCATCGCTTCCCATCCTGTTTTTTTTCTTTGCGCTTATTAAGCTCAAACTAAAAGGCTATGTCGCCGCCACATGGACAGTCGTTATCGCTCTGACCGTCGCGCTATTGTTCTACAAAATGCCGGTCGCCAATGCGCTGGCCTCAGTGGTTTATGGATTCTTCTACGGCTTGTGGCCCATCGCGTGGATCATTATTGCAGCGGTGTTCGTCTATAAGATCTCGGTGAAAACCGGACAGTTTGACATCATCCGCTCATCTATTCTTTCAATAACCCCTGACCAGCGCCTGCAAATGCTGATCGTCGGTTTCTGTTTCGGCGCATTTCTCGAAGGTGCCGCAGGCTTTGGCGCACCAGTGGCAATTACCGCCGCATTGCTGGTCGGGCTGGGCTTTAAACCGCTGTACGCCGCCGGGCTGTGCCTGATTGTTAACACCGCGCCGGTGGCATTTGGCGCGATGGGCATTCCGATTCTGGTTGCCGGACAGGTGACAGGCATCGACAGCTTTGAGATTGGCCAGATGGTGGGTCGTCAGCTACCGTTTATGACCATTATCGTCCTGTTCTGGATCATGGCGATTATGGATGGCTGGCGCGGTATCAAAGAGACGTGGCCTGCGGTCGTGGTTGCGGGTGGCTCGTTTGCCATCGCACAGTACCTTAGCTCTAACTTTATTGGGCCAGAACTGCCGGACATTATCTCTTCGCTGGTATCGCTGCTCTGCCTGACACTGTTCCTGAAACGTTGGCAGCCAGTGCGCGTTTTCCGCTTCGGCGATCTGGGTGCATCGCAAGTTGATATGACGCTGGCTCATACCGGTTATACGGCGGGTCAGGTGTTGCGTGCCTGGACACCGTTCCTGTTCCTGACCGCCACCGTAACGCTGTGGAGTATTCCGCCGTTTAAAGCCCTGTTCGCTTCGGGTGGCGCGCTGTATGAGTGGGTCATCAACATTCCGGTGCCGTATCTCGACAAGCTGGTTGCCCGTATGCCGCCGGTGGTCAGCGAAGCCACTGCCTACGCCGCCGTATTTAAGTTTGACTGGTTCTCTGCCACCGGAACCGCCATTCTGTTTGCTGCGCTGCTCTCTATCGTCTGGCTGAAGATGAAACCCTCTGACGCCATCAGCACCTTCGGCAGCACACTGAAAGAACTGGCGCTACCCATCTACTCCATCGGCATGGTGCTGGCTTTCGCCTTTATCTCAAACTATTCCGGGCTGTCGTCAACGCTGGCGCTGGCACTGGCGCACACCGGTCATGCATTCACCTTCTTCTCGCCGTTCCTCGGCTGGCTGGGGGTATTCCTGACCGGATCGGATACGTCATCTAACGCCCTGTTTGCCGCGCTGCAAGCCACCGCAGCACAACAAATTGGCGTCTCTGATCTGTTGCTGGTTGCTGCCAACACCACCGGCGGCGTCACCGGCAAGATGATCTCTCCGCAGTCCATCGCCATTGCCTGTGCGGCGGTAGGCCTGGTGGGTAAAGAGTCAGATCTGTTCCGCTTTACTGTCAAACACAGCCTGATCTTCACCTGTATGGTGGGCGTGATGACCACGCTTCAGGCCTACGTCTTAACGTGGATGATTCCGTAATGATGGTTATACCCAGACGCCTGTCAGACGAGGTTGCTTCCCGTGTGCGGGCGCTGATTGATGAACAAAATCTGGAACCGGGCATGAAATTGCCCGCTGAACGCCAACTGGCGATGCAGCTCGGCGTGTCGCGTAATTCGCTACGCGAGGCGCTGGCGAAACTGGTCAGTGAAGGTGTGCTTCTTAGTCGACGCGGTGGCGGGACGTTTATCCGCTGGCGCCATGACGCGTGGTCGGAGCAAAACATCGTCCAGCCGCTGAAAACGCTGATGGCTGATGATCCGGATTACAGCTTCGATATTCTGGAAGCCCGCTACGCCATTGAGGCCAGCACCGCCTGGCACGCAGCAATGCGTGCCACACAAGCCGATAAAGAAAAGATACAGCTATGCTTTGAAGCGACGCTGAGTGAAGACCCGGATCTCGCCTCGCAAGCGGACGTTCGTTTTCATCTGGCAATTGCCGAAGCCTCACATAACATCGTGCTGCTGCAAACCATGCGCGGTTTCTTTGATGTCCTGCAATCTTCAGTGATGCAAAGTCGTCAGCGGATGTATCTGGTGCCGCCCGTTTTTTCGCAACTGACTGAACAGCATCAGGCGGTCATTAACGCCATTTTTGCCGGTGATGCCGACGGTGCGCGTAAAGCAATGATGGCGCACCTCAGCTTTGTCCACACCACCATGAAACGATTCGATGAAGATCAGGCTCGCCGTGCACGCATTACCCGCCTGCCCGGTGAGCATAATGAGCATTCGAGGGAGAAAAACGCATGATTATTTCCGCAGCCAGCGATTATCGCGCCGCAGCGCAACGCATTCTGCCGCCGTTCCTGTTCCACTATATGGATGGTGGCGCATATTCTGAATACACGCTGCGCCGCAACGTGGAGGATTTGTCAGAAGTGGCGCTGCGCCAACGCATTCTGAAAAACATGTCCGACTTAAGCCTGGAAACGACGCTGTTTAATGAAAAGCTGTCGATGCCGGTGGCGCTGGCTCCGGTGGGTTTGTGCGGCATGTATGCACGTCGCGGTGAAGTTCAGGCTGCCAAAGCGGCTGATGCTCACGGCATTCCGTTTACTCTCTCAACGGTTTCAGTTTGCCCGATTGAAGAAGTCGCTCCAGCTATCAAACGTCCGATGTGGTTCCAGCTTTATGTGCTGCGCGATCGCGGCTTTATGCGTAACGCGCTGGAACGGGCAAAAGCGGCGGGCTGTTCGACACTGGTTTTCACTGTGGATATGCCGACGCCAGGCGCACGTTATCGTGACGCACACTCTGGTATGAGCGGCTCGAATGCCGCAATGCGCCGCTACTTGCAGGCGGTGACGCATCCGCAATGGGCGTGGGATGTCGGCCTGAACGGTCGTCCGCATGATTTAGGTAATATTTCGGCTTACCTCGGCAAACCGACCGGACTGGAAGATTACATCGGCTGGCTGGGAAATAACTTCGATCCGTCCATCTCATGGAAAGACCTTGAGTGGATCCGCGATTTCTGGGATGGTCCGATGGTGATCAAAGGGATCCTCGACCCGGAAGATGCGCGTGATGCAGTGCGTTTTGGCGCTGACGGGATTGTGGTTTCTAACCACGGCGGCCGCCAGTTAGATGGCGTACTCTCTTCTGCCCGTGCGCTGCCTGCTATTGCGGATGCGGTGAAAGGCGATATCGCCATTCTGGCAGATAGCGGCATTCGTAACGGGCTTGATGTTGTGCGTATGATCGCGCTCGGTGCCGATACCGTACTGCTGGGTCGTGCTTTCCTGTATGCGCTGGCAACAGCGGGCCAGACGGGCGTGGCGAACTTGCTGAACCTGATCGAGAAAGAGATGAAAGTGGCAATGACACTGACTGGCGCGAAATCGATCGGTGAAATTACGCAAGATTCGCTGGTGCAGGGGTTGGGCAAAGAGTTGCCGACGGCGCTGGCTCCGATGGCGAAAGGGAATGCAGCTTAAGGGTTAGATGAATATCTGCTATCCTGCCCCCGCACTAAGGGGGCAGTATGCTAAACATCGTACTTTACGAACCAGAAATTCCGCCAAACACTGGCAACATCATCCGTCTTTGCGCCAATACCGGCTTTCGTCTGCATATCATCGAACCGATGGGATTTGCCTGGGACGATAAGCGCCTGCGCCGCGCGGGGCTGGACTATCACGAGTTTACCGCCGTTACGCGTCATCATGACTATAGCGCGTTCCTCGAAGCAGAAAATCCCCAGCGTCTGTTTGCCCTCACCACGAAAGGTACGCCCACCCATAGCGCCGTAAGCTATCAGGATGGTGACTATCTGATGTTCGGTCCGGAAACACGCGGTCTGCCAGCGAGCATTCTTGATGCCCTGCCCGCTGAACAAAAAATTCGGATTCCGATGGTGCCGGACAGCCGCAGCATGAACCTGTCCAATGCGGTGTCGGTCGTGGTGTATGAAGCCTGGCGGCAGTTGGGGTATCCGGGAGCTGTATTAAGAGATTAGTTTCGCCAGGCCGGATAAGATGCGTTAGCATCGCATCCGGCACGATCGCAGGACGTCAGATCCCATCCCCATACTCAAACGTATGGTGAATGCCGTTGAAATGCTGATCCATATCCATTGATGGCTTATCGCTGTCTGGTTTACCGACAATGCGTGCCGGAACGCCAGCAGCGGTGGTATGCGGCGGCACTGGTTGCAGCACTACAGAACCCGCGCCAATCTTCGCACCGCGCCCGACTTCAATATTGCCAAGGATTTTCGCGCCCGCGCCAATCATCACGCCTTCACGAATTTTTGGGTGACGGTCGCCGCTGGTTTTGCCCGTACCGCCAAGAGTGACGGATTGCAGAATCGACACGTCGTTTTCAATCACCGCTGTTTCACCAACGACGATGCCTGTCGCGTGGTCGAGCATGATACCGCGACCAATTTTTGCCGCTGGGTGAATATCGACCTGAAAAGTCACAGACACCTGATTTTGCAGAAAAATAGCCAGTGCGCGACGCCCCTGATTCCACAGCCAGTGACCGATGCGATACGCCTGCAAGGCATGAAAACCTTTCAGGTATAACAAGGGGGTTGAGTATTTATCGACTGCCGGGTCGCGGGTGCGCACCGCCTGAATATCGCAGGCCGCAGAAGCGATCATTTCAGGGTCGGCGGCGTAGGCTTCTTCAACGACTTCACGAATAGCAATAGCAGGCATAATCGGCGATGACAGCTTGTTCGCCAGCATGTAGCTCAATGCACTGCCAAGGTTTTCATGCTTGAGTAGCGTTGCGTGGTAAAAACTGGCCAGCATTGGCTCACAGTCCGCCAGCGTTCTGGCTTCCGCTTTAATATTGTTCCAGACAATTTCCAGTTCTTCACACGACATTGCTTACTCCACACGATGAGATAATGACCGGCTCGTTCTGCGCGAGCCGGGTCATAGCGGTAACAAAGGTTCCCTGGGTTTAGTGGCTGCTTCGCTCGTCCTTGCGTGCACGACCTAATAAAGTCAATGCTGCCTCGCGCGCGTTTTTTCCGCAATATAATACTTGATAAATTTCCTCGGTTATTGGCATTTCAACGCCGAAGCGATGTGCCAACTCGCGGACTTCTTTCGTATTGCGGTAGCCTTCAACCACCTGACCAATCTTCTCCTGCGCGCTTTGTACATCCATGCCCTGACCGAGCATCATGCCAAAACGGCGGTTACGCGACTGGTTGTCGGTACAGGTAAGCACCAGATCGCCCAGACCTGCCATGCCCATAAAGGTGGCAGGATCGGCGCCCAGCGCCGTGCCCAGACGCGACATTTCAGCCAGACCACGGGTGATCAGCGCCGTTCGCGCATTCGCCCCGAAGCCGATACCGTCGGACATGCCGGCACCAATCGCAATGACGTTTTTCACCGCGCCGCCAAGCTGGACACCAATGAAATCCGGGTTGCTGTAAACACGGAAACTTTTGCCACAGTGCAACAGTTGCTGGAGGTCATCAGCAAAGGTTTGATCGGTAGAAGCCAGCGAAATGGCCGTCGGTAAACCTGCCGCCAGTTCTTTCGCAAAAGTTGGGCCAGAGATAACCGCCAGTGGAATTTGATCGCCTAACGCCTCGCGCGCTACGTCCTGTAACAGACGTCCGGTTTCCGCTTCCAGTCCTTTTGTCGCCCACACCAGGCGCGCATCAGGACGCATCAGCGGTTTAATCTGGCGCAGCACTTCACCAAAGACATGGCTGGGTACGACGACGAGAATATTACGGCTGGCTGCCAGTGCGGTGGCGAGATCGCTTTCAAGGTGAAGCGTATCGGGAAAAGGCACATCGGGGAGAAACGCGGCGTTACAGCGGTCACGTTCAAGCGTCGCGATATGTTCAGGGTCATGGCCCCAGAGGACAACCTCGTGGCCATTTCTTGCCAGGGTAATGGCAAGAGCGGTGCCGTACGAGCCGGCACCGATCACAGTCATTGAAGCATTACGTTGGTTCATCAGGCATCCTGATGTTCTTCAGTACCTTCGCCAGCCTGCTGCTGTAAATAGTTCATGAACAGCGCATCGAAGTTAACCGGCGCAAGGTTCAGTTGCGGGAACGTACCGCGAGATACCATGCTGGTGATACACTCACGAGCATACGGGAACAGAATGTTCGGGCAGTATGCGCCCAGGCAATGTGCCATCTGGGTGCCTTCGATACCCGCGATGGAGAAAATACCGCCCTGCTGAACTTCGCACAGGAACGCGGTTTCTTCACCCAGAGATGCCGTTACGGTAACACGCAGTACCACTTCGTAAACGTCATCTGCCAGTTGAGAAGATGCCGTATCCAGATCAAGTTTAACTTCTGGCTGCCAATCTTTCTGGAAAACGTGCGGCGCGTTCGGCGCTTCGAAAGAAATATCCTTGGTATAAATACGCTGGATCTGGAAGGTCATTTCGGTGTTGTTTTGTTCTGACATGTGTAGAAAACCCTTAAGTGTTGTCCTTAAATACTGCGCAGTGTAATGCCAACGTTAATACGTTATTTCAGCAGGGGATCCAGTCCACCACGTGCATCCAATGCATACAAGTCGTCACAGCCGCCAATGTGCTGTGCGTCAATAAAAATCTGCGGAACCGTGGTGCGACCACTGCGTTTGATCATCTCTTCACGCTTAGCGGCGTTGCCATCAATCGGTAGCTCCTGAAAACTCACGCCCTTGCTGCTCAGCAGTGCTTTCGCACGATGGCAATACGGGCAGGTTTCTTTGGTATAGATTTCAACATTGGCCATAACTTAGCTCCTGTTTTTTTACCTGTAGTTTTATGTTGCAGGGTAGCGACAAATAGTGTGTCCCCAGAAGCTTATATCAATAAGTCGCTGGGGGTCTAATTACAGCTAACTGCCTGCGGCATGAAAGATGACAGGTAAATTATTTGCCGCGCACCAGAGGCAAGTTTTCACCAGCCCAGCCAGCGACGCCTTCTTTCAGCACGAATACTTGCGCAAACCCTGCTTTCGTCAGCGCGTTTGCAGGCTCCTGGCACTGCATACCAGAACCGTCTACCACGATAACCGGTTTGTCTTTGTGCTTCTCAAGTTCACCAACATTGTTGGCTTTGATTTCGCTCGGCAACAGATTGATAGAACCTGCGATATGGCCTTTACGGAAGTCATCACGCTGACGTAAATCCACAACCACTGCGTCTTCTTTGTTGATCAGACGCGTAGCTTCACCACGAGTAATTACCTTCACTTTCGAGGTCAGGCTCTTAAACGTAGTAACAAGAACCGCCACCAGTAACGCGATCCAGGCGATACTCAGTATGGGATGACGGCCAACAAATTGCATAATTTCTTGCATGGGGGGTAATAACTCCCGACGTAGTGATTAAAAACCAGGGAAGGAGTATACCTGCGCGTTGCGGCAAATACAGCCAGCGCGTGCACTGGAATGCAATTTTGCGGCACGCTACGAAAAAAAATCGCAAATCTGGCATCAGCTTGCCGCGAGCGGTCGTATATTTTGATCTTCAGAGGCTATTTTATCGATTCAGCTGTAGTAAAATTACGCAAATTTTGACTCTTGAGTATGAGGTTGTCGCAATGTCGGTTTCTAAAAAACCTATGGTACTGGTGATTCTGGATGGCTATGGCTATCGCGAAGAACAGCAGGATAACGCCATTTTTAGTGCTAAAACCCCGGTAATGGATGCACTGTGGGCCAATCGTCCGCATACCCTGATCGACGCTTCCGGTCTGGAAGTCGGTCTGCCTGACCGTCAGATGGGTAACTCCGAAGTAGGTCACGTTAACCTGGGTGCCGGCCGCATCGTGTATCAGGACCTGACTCGTCTGGACGTTGAAATCAAAGATCGCGCTTTCTTCGCCAACCCGACGCTGACTGGCGCGGTAGATAAAGCGAAAAACGCGGGCAAAGCGGTACACATCATGGGTCTGCTCTCCGCAGGCGGTGTACACAGCCACGAAGATCACATCATGGCAATGGTAGAGCTGGCAGCTGAACGTGGCGCAGAGAAAATCTACCTGCACGCATTCCTTGACGGTCGTGACACCCCACCGCGCAGTGCTGAATCCTCGCTGAAAAAATTCGAAGAGAAATTTGCCGCGCTGGGTAAAGGCCGCGTAGCGTCCATCATTGGTCGTTACTACGCGATGGATCGCGATAACCGTTGGGATCGCGTTGAAAAAGCTTATGACCTGCTGACTCTGGCGCAGGGTGAGTTCCAGGCTGATACCGCCGTTGCTGGTTTGCAGGCCGCTTATGCTCGCGACGAAAACGACGAGTTCGTGAAAGCGACCGTTATTCGTGCTGAAGGCCAGCCAGATGCAGCGATGGAAGACGGCGATGCGCTGATTTTCATGAACTTCCGCGCTGACCGCGCGCGTGAAATCACTCGTGCATTTGTAAACGCTGATTTCGACGGCTTCGCGCGTAAGAAAGTGGTTAACATCGATTTCGTGATGCTGACCGAATACGCCGCCGACATCAAAACCGCCGTTGCTTACCCACCAGCCTCTCTGGTTAACACCTTCGGCGAGTGGATGGCGAAAAACGACAAAACTCAGCTGCGTATTTCCGAAACCGAAAAATATGCCCACGTCACTTTCTTCTTCAACGGTGGCGTAGAAGAGTCGTTCAAAGGCGAAGATCGCATTCTGATCAACTCACCGAAAGTGGCTACTTACGATTTGCAGCCGGAAATGAGTTCCGCTGAACTGACCGAGAAGCTGGTTGCGGCAATTAAGAGCGGCAAATACGACACCATCATCTGTAACTATCCGAACGGCGACATGGTAGGTCACACCGGGGTGATGGAAGCTGCGGTTAAAGCGGTTGAAGCACTGGATCACTGCGTGGCAGAAGTGACCAAAGCTGTTGAGTCCGTGGGTGGACAACTGCTAATCACCGCTGACCACGGTAACGCTGAACAGATGCGCGATCCGGCTACTGGTCAGGCTCACACGGCGCATACCAACCTGCCTGTTCCGCTGATTTACGTTGGCGATAAGAACGTGAAAGCAGTTGAAGGTGGCAAACTTTCTGACATCGCGCCGACCATGCTCTCTTTAATGGGTATGGAAATCCCGCAAGAGATGACTGGTAAGCCGCTGTTCATCGTGGAATAATCCCTCCCCATGAGGGGAAAGGCGATTAATACCATGACACGGGCCACGAAACCGCGCAGGTTTGCAGTCAGGCCCATCATTTACGCCAGCGTTCTTTGCGCTGGCGTATTGTTGTGCACTTTTTCTGCCCACGCGGATGACCGTGACCAACTCAAGTCTATTCAGGCTGATATCGCTGCCAAAGAGCGTGCGGTACGCCAACAACAGCAACAACGCTCAAGCCTGCTGGCACAATTGAAAAAGCAGGAAGAGGCGATCTCCGAAGCCACTCGTAAGCTGCGCGAAACGCAAAATACTCTCAATCAACTGAATAAACAGATTGATGAGATGAACGCCTCGATTGCCAAACTGGAACAGCAAAAAGCGGCTCAGGAACGCAGTCTCGCTGCGCAACTGGACGCCGCATTTCGCCAGGGTGAGCATACGGGTATACAGCTCATTCTCAGCGGTGAAGAAAGCCAGCGCGGTCAGCGTTTACAGGCTTATTTCGGCTATCTCAACCAGGCGCGACAAGAAACCATCGCCGAACTGAAGCAAACACGCGCAGAAGTCGCCATGCAGCGCGCCGAGCTGGAAGAGAAACAGAGCGAGCAACAAACGCTGTTATACGAACAACGCGCTCAGCAGGCGAAGCTGACCCAGGCGCTGAACGAGCGTAAGAAGACGCTGGCAGGGCTGGAGTCTTCCATTCAACAAGGTCAGCAGCAGCTAAGTGAACTGCGCGCCAACGAATCTCGTCTGCGCAATAGCATTGCTCGTGCAGAAGCGGCAGCGAAAGCACGTGCTGAACGAGAAGCGCGTGAGGCTCAGGCTGTTCGCGACAGGCAAAAAGAAGCGACGCGCAAAGGCACCACCTACAAACCGACTGAAAGCGAAAAATCACTGATGTCCCGAACCGGTGGTCTGGGTGCGCCGCGTGGTCAGGCATTCTGGCCGGTTCGCGGGCCGACGCTGCACCGCTATGGCGAACAGCTACAGGGTGAGCTGCGCTGGAAAGGGATGGTGATTGGTGCCTCTGAAGGTACTGAAGTTAAAGCGATTGCCGACGGTCGGGTGATTCTGGCTGACTGGCTGCAAGGCTACGGCCTGGTGGTGGTGGTTGAGCACGGTAAAGGCGATATGAGCCTTTATGGCTATAATCAGAGCGCACTGGTGAGCGTTGGTTCGCAGGTTCGCGCGGGTCAGCCAATTGCACTGGTGGGCAGCAGTGGCGGTCAGGGTCGGCCTTCACTCTATTTCGAAATTCGCCGCCAGGGTCAGGCGGTCAATCCACAGCCGTGGTTGGGAAGATAAGTTTTGTTTCCATTTCGTCGTAACGTTCTTGCATTTGCCGCTCTGTTGGCTCTCTCCTCCCCTGTACTTGCTGGCAAACTTGCCATCGTCATTGATGATTTTGGTTATCGCCCGCACAACGAAAACCAGGTGCTGGCGATGCCCTCCGCTATCTCTGTCGCCGTGTTACCCGACTCGCCACACGCCAGAGAGATGGCGACTAAAGCGCATAACAGCGGTCACGAAGTATTGATTCATCTACCGATGGCACCGCTGAGTAAGCAGCCGCTGGAGAAAAATACGCTGCGCCCGGAGATGAGCAGCGACGAGATTGAGCGCATTATTCGCAGCGCGGTCAATAACGTGCCCTATGCCGTGGGGATCAACAACCACATGGGCAGCAAGATGACCTCTAACCTTTTTGGTATGCAGAAAGTGATGCAGGCGCTGGAGCGTTACAATCTTTACTTCCTCGACAGTGTGACTATCGGTAATACCCAGGCGATGCGCGCCGCACAAGGTACTGGCGTAAAAGTCATCAAACGGAAAGTGTTTCTCGATGATTCCCAGAACGAAGCGGACATCCGTATGCAGTTCAATCGCGCAATTGACCTGGCGCGTCGCAACGGTTCAACCATCGCCATTGGTCATCCTCACCCTTCAACAGTTCGCGTATTGCAACAGATGGTTTATAACCTGCCGCCAGACATTACGCTGGTGAAAGCCAGCAGCTTGCTGAATGAACCGCAGGTCGATACGTCTACACCGCCGAAGAACACTGTGCCCGACGCACCGCGTAATCCGTTCCGTGGCGTGAAGCTGTGCAAACCGAAGAAACCGATAGAACCTGTTTATGCTAATCGCTTCTTTGAAGTATTAAGCGAAAGCATCAGCCAAAGCACGCTGATCGTTTACTTCCAGCATCAGTGGCAGGGCTGGGGCAAACAGCCCGAAGCGGCGAAGTTTAACGCTAGCGCAAATTAAAGGCGCTGCGCGTAATGCGATGGTGCGACCGTGTTTTGTCGCGCCATTGCCATAAGCGGAAAGACCACAGTAATGCCTGATAACCTACCTTTACGCTGCGGACATTAGTAATCAGACGTTTATACATGCCGGAAGTAAATATCTCGGCAATCATCCGCTGGCGGGTAATAATATCCGGCTCTTTGCGCACCGCATGGCAAACGCGCAATGCTTCGTAAGTTATTTGTTGATGAAATTCCGGATAAATCGTAATTTTGTCGGCATAATTTCTATTTAATTTCTCCAGCAGGCGGGTAATTTTAATATAGTGCCGTTGATAATTAAGATTTTTATTCCCTTGTCGATTCAACCGACTCACTGACGTATTATGCAGATAATATTTATATAACGATTGTTCGGTATATCGCACACGCAGCGCATTAAACATAAATTCTGTTGTCCATACAATATCCTGATTGGATTTGCCCCTATATTTCCAGACACCTGTTATCACTTAACCCATTACTGGCCTGCTGCCGCAGATATTCCCGTGGCGAGCGATAACCCAGTGCACTATGCGGATGCCATTCGTTATAATGCTC
>Ga0209547_100052_pt1 | contig 31785 bp, 22 predicted proteins | sample UppTromicrDC3115_FD_185843 | JGI IMG/M metagenome (GOLD analysis project Ga0209547, IMG submission 185843) | Upper troposphere microbial communities from Oklahoma, USA - DC3-115 (SPAdes) (version 2) | ecosystem: Environmental > Air > Outdoor Air > Unclassified | place: USA: Oklahoma | collected...
TCTGAGACAACATCTGGCAAGGCTGGGACGGAAGTCACTGTCGTTCTCAAAATCGGTGGAGCTGCATGACAAAGTCATCGGGCATTATCTGAACATAAAACACTATCAATAAGTTGGAGTCATTACCAGCCCCGCGTTAACTTCTCGCTTGATAATATGCTGTGAATTATGATCATTATAATCGTAACTATCGATATCCTGCGCTTCAGGAAATTCTCCGTTCATCTTTTTAACCCACGGTAAAATATCTTTAACTGAATTGTAAGTTTCAATACTGTATTTGAAAAAACGCTTCACGATAAAAATATAAAAACCGGCAGATTTATTCGTTGATTTATCAGTGGCGAAAATAACAAAAATCTTCCCAACACACTTTTCGTCAACGCCAGGAAACGTTACTGTGCCATCCTGACTCACCGCCAGAACATTATTGTCTGCATCAGTGCTACAGCTCCATTTTACTTTGTCATTATTAACCGGGTCATTATCAATGACCATCTTGAAGGTGGCACCTGGAAACAAGCTGTTAGGAAAACAGTAACCACTCACCATATCATTTTTAATATCATAGATATGGTTATCAACTAAAACACCTGTAATTTTACTCATCATTAACTCTCTTTGTTTATTAAATAAAAGGGTTTATTCCTGTATAAAGGAATATGTTGATGTTAATGCATTCAATGAATAATTGTTCTTATTTACAGGTTATATAGTGACATAAATATGACTATATAATGACTCTGAGTAGTGGCTATACCGGTTATTTGTATCACAGCTATCTTCTTATTGGCTATGCAGGTCGTAGTGGGGCAAAACCGAGACACATAAAATGCGTTGAAAACAGAGAACCTGCTAAACAATTAATACAGACAGGACGCTGATTAGGAAAGTGAAAAGGAAGGGAGCAAGCAAACTTGCTCCCTTAAACAATTAATACTCGAGGATGCCACGCGCGACGGGCAAATAGCGCAGGGAGAAATAGAGCATGTCTTTGCCGCAGGCGGAGCGTTTTGCTAATAGCGAGGCGATCTCCGCATCCGGTTTTGGTTTAGCTTCAAACGTTTTACCTTTGCCCGCGACAAACAATTCATAAACAATGCCGCTGGCGGGCGAGGCAATCTGGCAATCTGCACTGGCTTGCAGATAACGTTCGCGCTGCCCGGCGGTGAGTTTATCCACGCCGCTGCCATCCTGTACCCAGACATTAACGCCGGTTGCTTTAACTTGTTCCAGCAGTTGGCGATAGCCATCGGGCGACATGTTTCCGGCGAAAAAACTACTGACATAAGTCGGTTTTTCCGAAACATCACTAAGCAGTCGCTGAGTATTATTTAACCATTTCAGCAATGGCTGGCGGGCGGCTTCGCTGCGCCAGTTCAAATCGTCAATTTCCGCACTGATGTACCAGCCATCCGGCGTTACGCCCGGTGCGGCGCTCCATAATCTGGCTTGCTGGAGATCGGCCGCCAGCAGGCGATTAAGATAGCTTTCCAGCGCCGCAGATGACTGCTTCTGATGCATAAAAAATTCCGGATCGGCATTCAGGCCAACAATCAGCTTCAGGCCAGCGTGCTGCGCTGCCGCTGCACGTCTGAACAATAATGCACGCTCTTCTGGCTGGGTGAATGCATCGCCGTAACGGGTCCATTGCAAAACCAGAGTATCGAAGCCCTGCAAACGTAACTGGCTCATCAGCCCCTGCCACTGGGCGTCGGTGACCTGACTGTCACGATTTTGCGGTTGCCAGATGATACCTTTCATCGCAAAGGAAAAAGGGCTGACCAGCAGCAGTGTCAGCATTACGAAAATTAACTTACGCATTTACCAGTGCACTCCAATGGTGAGAAACGCGTTGTTGCGCTCCCCGCTACGTTGATTAATCGCCTTAAAGGTATGCTGATATTCGACGCCGAGACTGACTTTGTGCGGCCAGGCATCATAGTGCGTCTCGCCGGTCCAGATATTCCAGCGCACGCCGACACCGCCAAGCTGTGCGCCCTGAGTGCCTTTATCACGATAGCCGTTGTCCTGAACGTGAGCGTAAGGCTCAATGGTTTGTCCGTTCGCCACCTTCTGATGCCAGCTCACGCGATAATCAGCCGTCCACGCCTGAATATCCTGGCGGACATATTGCGCCGCATCGAGATACAGGTTTTGGGCAAACCAGCCTGAACCGTTCGGGTGCCACTCGTCGCTGTATTTGCCGCCGTTAAAGAACGAGGCACTGGCGCGCAGCATGGTATCGGAAGCGCCATTTTGCCCGTTCAGCGGCAACTGCTGTTCAACGGCGAGGAAAAAGATTTGGTCGCGCAGGGGCTTCCAGCGCAGGCCGGTGCCGGACATCGGATTTTTCACCGGCATTGCTACACCGTTTTCTCCGGTATCGGCAAACACACGGCTGTAAACCGAAAGCAGGTCGCCTTCCAGCAGCATATTGCGCCCGATGCGGTATTCTGCTTCCAGTTGCCCGTAGCTACGATAACTTTTCCCTGGCGCAGCACCGCCAACATTGTTGTTAGCGGTACTCATCGCCCCGGAACGCAAGCCGATGGAAGAATCGAAACTGAACGTCCAGCGGCGACCAACGTCTTCATGCAGACGGCGGAAATTGAAGCGTTGCTGATTTTGCTCTGGCGTCAGTGGGGTTATCAGCGCCTGGTTATCAATATCATCAATTACCCGCCGGGCGTACTGTTGTGTTGCAGGCATATCATCCAGACGCTGGTTCACGTAGGCCAGTTGTCGGATCAGTGCTGGATCGTCCGGCAATCCTTTATGCGCCTGTTCCAGCATTTCCCGCGATTGCGCGATATCACCGCTATCCCACAAGGCGTAACCGAGCGCCGCCTGGGTATTGCTGTTATTGGGTTCCAGTTCCAGAGCGGCGCGCAAATCGCTCACCGCCGCTGAGACATTATGACGTTGGCGATAAATCGTCGCCCGCGCAACGTAAGCGTTAGCAGAAGGTGCAATGTTAATTGAGCGTGTGAGATCGTTCAGTGCGAGTTCCGGCTGACCAGGAATATAACGTTGTGCATGTAGCCACCAGTACAGCGCATTGTTTCCCAGCTCGCGTTGTTCTGCTTGTTGCAGCCAGCGATCGCGAGCCGCGCCATTTCCTGCCGCCTGGGCGGTATTGGCGGCAGCAAGTAGATCTTCATTGCTCATGTCGTGAAGGCTGATTTTCTGCCAGGCCGCCAGTGCGGTGTTGTAGTCTTCCACCTGGTATGCCTGATAAGCCACCGCGCGATGTTGCCACGCGTTCGGTTGTCGTTGTTCTGCCTGAAGCCAGGCATACAACGCCACACCGGGTAGCGTGTCCCGATAACACTTCGCCAGACGGTTCCAGGCCGCAGCATCGTAGGAAGGCGACATATCGCCCAGCAAGCGGACTATCACCGGGCAATTATCTGCAATCCCCGGTAACTGGCTTTGCCACTGACGCTGCTCCGCCAGCGGCAAGGGTTTCGATAAAATCGCTACTTTTGCCGGGGTCGCCAGGTAAGGATGCTTTTCCAACAGCGAAGCCAGTCGCGCCATTAAAGTATGGCTGACGGTTGCATCCCCCTGGAAAGGGTAGCGTTGCAGCAACAAATCGGCGGCTTCGCGTGACTGTCCGTTCTGTATCAGTTGCCAGGTCAGTTGATCCAGACGGGTAAGATTTGCCGGTTCTTGCTGATACAGCAACCGCGCCAGACGCAGAGCTTCAGCCTTGTTACGAGTCGCCACGCTGACGGCATAACGCTCCTCAAGCATTTCATTGGCGGGAAGGGTAGCGAGCAGTTTTTGCGCTGCGTCGTACTGACCTTCTTTTAATAGCACCGGTAGCGTCGCGCCAACAACATACTGGCGGTTATCGGCAAACTGTACCGTGTGATTCGCCAACGCTTGCACCGGGTTGTCACTGTATTTTGATAACAGATAGAGCCAGCTTTTCTCTTGTGTGTCCGTGGTAAACAGCGGCTTATTTTCAGCGAGATAACGTTGGAGACGTGCTTTTTCGCCACGATAAGCCAGAGCGGTCGCGTAAGTAATATACGACTGTGGATCGGTGAAGATCCCCACTGATTGCAGCGCCAGGATCCGATCATCCAATTGCCCGGCAAGAAGCACATCAAACCACTGGCGGCGCTCTGCCGCGCTTAATGTATTCTGCTGGCGTGCTTCATTGTATAGCGTATCTGCCTGGGACCATTGTTTCAGGTAGATTGCCCGTTGCAGCAGATCGGTTCGCAACGTTTTTCCTTCCGGCGATGCAGCAAACGTCGCATCGTTAAGTTGCGCTCTGGCAACAGGTAATTGTGCCAGCCGCAGGGCATTCTGCCCGACTTCACTGCGACAACGCAGGGTCGGCGCAGCATCGCACGCTTTTTGCTGGGCAAGCAGCTCTTCAACTGTCGTAATGCTTTTCACTTCAACTGGAATAGCCGCCAGACTGCGCTCAAGGCGGGCATCGCCAGGATGACGTTTCAGTTGATCCTCAAGCAACAGCCGCGCGCGATCATCATGACCAAAATGGCGATAGGCTTCTGCCAGATATAACGTCAACGGAATATTATCCGGCACCTGCTGATGAATATATTCAAATTCGCGGATGGCGGTTTTTTCGTCGTTATTTTTCTGTGCCTTCAGCGCCTTATCGAGACGGGGATAAATAACAAAATGGCGATAGTCGCTCAGCCCCAGCTCTTCTGCGCTGGTGCCGATATTGTCTGCGAGTGCGCTGGTACTCAATAAAGACGTCAGCAGTAAACCAGACCATCCGATGACGCGATTAAGGTTATTTTCCTTCATTTTCGGACTCCAGCTCCGCAACCTGTTCTGTGGTTAAACCTGCTTTGAGTAATAATGATTGCATCGAAACTTGTAATTCGCGTTGAATTGTCAGGACGCGATTCAGCGTTTCCTGGCTAATAACGCCTTCGGTGACCAAAAATTTACCGAGCGGCAGTGAGCTGCGTTCATGGCGCAATAACAACACGTTAATTGCAGAACGATTAATATGGCCGAGCGTGGTCAGTATTTCGGCGAACAGGAACTGATGCGGCACATATTGCTGCCAGATGTCGCTGGCCTGCTGTTCAGTGAGCCATTGCTGCTGAACCGCATTGTGCAACATTGCTCGTGGGTCATAACCGCGACGACGCGCATACCAGTGACGTAAACCGGTGACGATTTGCCCGCGCAGAACAATGACGTAACGCACCTTGCGTCCGACCTTACGTGTCAGAGCCGCCAGTGAAACAGGATCGATACCATCTTCGCTGCCGACAATTAACTCATCATTTTCCAGACGCAGCGGCAGCACCGCATAATGTAGCGCCACGGACGCAGGCATTTCGGCAATCAGCGAGGAAGGGATCTGCCAGGCATCGATCGATTCCCACGCCACGCCGTTTTGCTCTGCCAGCGCCTGTGCCAGTTGCTCGGCGCTAATCAGCCCCTGCATCAGCATTGAACCGCCCAGGCGTAGACCTTCGACGCGATTACGCAGTGCTGTATCGAGTTGTTCTTCAGTGATGACCTGATTTTCCAGCAGAATTTGACCTAACGGGCGCAACGAGCGGGTATCGCCTGTGACGCTGGGGAAGTCATGCGTTGTTTTATCCCACGCGACGCGACGTGGATCGTCGTGTTGAAGTACCTGTTTTAACGCGCGCCAGTTGGCCATGAAGTTAATCAGGTTGCCCCAGAAAAGACGCAGGACAGATAGTAGCCCCTGCGTCAGGCCGTAGTAGCCGGTGACAAAAATCACCCGTTGCACAATGCGGTTGATCATCAAGCCAAAGTTTAGCCACAGCAGGGTCATCAACCATGCGCTGCCGCTGAAAATAGAAAGAAAATGCCAGGCGTCGGAGCACAAACTTTCATACGCCATCAACAGCAGAAGCTGGAGCATCACCAGCATCGCGAGGAAGCTGACAAAGTTACTGATTGCCCCTTTGCGGTCGCGCCAGAGAAAGTAGTTCAGCGTCAGACTGGAGGTCCATTTGTGGGTTTTAAAACCCTGGAAAACAATGCCGATGATCCAGCGAGACTTTTGTCGAACCGCAGTCGAAAAGGTGTCGGGGAAATATTCGCGCACGCAGATCATGTTTGACGTCCGCGCGTGCTGTAAAAATTTACGCTGTTCGCGCTCTTTGGCTTCGTCCACCACCGGAAAACGGACAAAAATTTCCGTCATACCTTTCTCTTTCAGGCGGAAACCAATGTCGTAATCTTCAGTAAGACTCTGCACGTCGAAAGCAATGCCGTCACCGTCAGCTAACAGTGCGGTCACGGCGCGGCGGCTGAAACAGGTGCCGACGCCTGCGCTGGGCACCTGTCCGGCGAGGGCTTCACGCACCGGAACATCTTTGCCATGCAGTTCTGAAAACTCATCGATATAGGTCATGCTGGTGAAGTGCGTCCATTCGCGTTCGAATGGGTATACCAGGATCTGAATCAGATCTTTTCGCTCGACCAGATAGTTGAACAGACGCAATTCCATCGGTGAAATCACGTCTTCGGCATCATGCAGAATAAAACCAGCAAAAGCGAAATTGGCGCTACGCTCAAACTGGGTGATGGCGTCCAGCACGTTGTTCAGACAGTCAGCTTTACTGGTAGGGCCAGGACGCGCACAGACCACCTTGTGCACATTCGGAAAGCGAGCGCACACTTCGTCAACATCACGCTGAGTATCGGGGTCGTTGGGGTAAGTGCCGACAAAGATATGATAGTTTTCGTAGTCGAGCGTGGTTGCCGCCAGCTCGGCCATATTGCCGATGACGCCAGTTTCATTCCACGCCGGAACCATAATCGCTAAGGGTTTTTCATCCGGCTTATACAGTTCGCGGTAACTCATTCGCGGGTAGCGGCGATAAACACTCAACTTGCGCTTAATGCGGCGTACCCAGTAGACGACATCAATAAAAAAATCGTCCAGCCCGCTGATGAACATTATGACCGCTAACGTTATCGCGATTACTTTTAAGCCGTAGAGCCAGGTAGCAAAAACATCAAGAAGCCAGTCCACACAAAAACCTTACATTAACGCTGGTTATGTTTAGGGTGGCGTATATTAAGGTTTTTTATGGATTGTGACAGCTTTTTACCATTAATAGGTAGGATTATTGCGGCACGTTATTTTTACACTGGTTATAAAAGTTGCCGATTGCTGAATGATTAAGCGGGTAATGTGATAATAAACCTTGTCCCCCGCGCATCTGACGTTACCGCAACCGTGCCTTTATGCGCGACAACAATCGATTTCACTATCGCCAGGCCAATGCCGCTACCTTCACCTTTTCGCTGGCGGGAAGGATCAACGCGGTAGAAACGGTCAAACAATCGCGGTAAGTGTTCGGGCGCAATGGGCGTACCGGGGTTTTCGACGGTAACTTGCACCTGGTGATCGACCTTCTGGCAGCGTACTACAATTGTCTCTCCGGGCGGCGTATAACGCAGGGCGTTAGAAAGCAGGTTACTTAACGCCCGACGCAGCATCAGCGGATCGCCTGCAACCTGACACTCGTCGCCAACAAACCGCAGCTCCACGCCGCGATCTTCCGCTAACGCTTCGAAAAAATCGAACACTTTGCTGACTTCATCCGCCAGGTTGAGCATTTTCTTTTCGGGGATTAATTGGTTGTTATCGGCCTGGGCGAGAAACAGCATATCACTGACCATTTTCGCCATTCGCGTTAGCTCTTCGAGATTAGAGTAGAGCACATCTTCCAGCTCCTTCTGGCTGCGCGACTGGCTGAGGGCGATCTCCGTTTGCGTTACCAGATTCGTAATTGGTGTGCGAATTTCGTGGGCGATATCCGCTGAGAAATTGGACTGGCGGGTAAAGACATCCTCGATACGCTCGATCATATGGTTGAACGACAATACCAGCTGCTCCAGCTCAATCGGCACGGTCTGCGGGTCAAGGCGAACGTCGAGATCTTTCGAGGTGATATTCTGGATTTGACGGCTGACGCTGCGGATCGGCGCGTGACCTTTATGTACCGCCAACAGCACGATGAAGACGATCAGGATGCTGATGATCGATGCGGTCATAATAAGTTTATTCATCAAATCATTAATGTAATGAAGATGAAAATCGATCGATAGCGCGATATAGAGCGTATAAATCGGTTTGCCGTCCACCAACGGGCCAACCGGCATGTTAATCATCCGCCAGTTGCTGTGTTCCATATGCCCGTGACCGTGGCCTGGCATCATAATCGTCGGGCCGGAAAGGAGATACACCTCGCCGCCCCGCGCGTCTTTATCGGGTATGGCGTCACGCGTAAACTCGCGGATATCGGGCGCGTCGGGGGAGTGATACACCGTTTTACCGTGGCTATCTGCCAGGGAAATCAACACGTTGGAATAACTACTGACAATGTCTTCCAGCGTCATTAAGCGTCGGGCTTGCGTCTCTTCAGGATGATTAAGAACGCGCTTGAGCGTGGTGCTAATCTCTTTTAAATCATTAATATCCTGCTCGGCAAAATGCACCTTGACCGAGTGGATCATGATCCACGCGAAGGCGAAAAATGCCGCGATGGTGGCAAGGCTGATAAAAAAGGTCAGGCGGGTTGCCAGCGAAAACGGGCGCTGAAATGGCTTACTGACCATCCGGCACCTCAAGCATATAACCCACGCCGCGCACGGTCTGAATCAGCTTCGGCTCAAAGTCGTTGTCGATTTTGCCGCGTAGCCGCTTCACTGCCACATCAATGGCGTTGGTGTCGCTGTCAAAATTCATGTCCCACACCTGTGAGGCGATAAGCGAGCGGGGCAGCACTTCGCCCTGATGGCGGAGAAAAAACTCCAGTAGAGTAAACTCTTTACTGGTCAAAGTGATTCGCGTGCCGCTGCGGGTGACTTTGCGGCTGACGAGATCGACCATCAGGTCGGCAACCTGAAACTGACTTTCGATAATCACCGCCGCTCCGCGCCGCAGTAAGGTGCGCACCCGCGCCAGCAGTTCAGCAAAAGCGAATGGCTTCACCAGATAGTCATCCGCTCCCAGCTCCAGCCCCTTGACGCGATGTTCAATCGTACCCAGCGCGCTGAGCAGCAGAATCGGCATCCCTTTATTGGCAGAACGCAACATGCGCACGATATCCCAGCCGTTCACGTCCGGCAGCATAATATCGAGGATTATCAGGTCATAATCACCGGTCATCGCCAGATGGTAGCCATTCAGCCCGTTGTCGGCTAAATCGACCACAAAACCGGCTTCGGTTAACCCTTTGGTTAAGTATTCGCCAGTTTTCTTTTCATCTTCGACAATCAACAGTTTCATATTTCCTCCGCATGTTGCCCGGGCAATTCTAGAGGAGCGGGATCAGATGGCAATCGCTTATTAGCAAAATGACAATTTTGTCATTTTCCTGTCACCGGAAAATCAGAGCCTGGCGAGTAAAGTTGGCGGCATAAAATCACCAGAAATTATGCGCCTATGTCTTCTTGTAAACTTCTGACATTTTGTGTGGCCCTTGCGTTAACCGGTTGTTCACTGGCACCGGATTATCAGCGTCCGGCAATGCCTGTGCCGCAACAGTTCTCACTCAGCCTGAACGGCCTGGTTAACGCGGCAGATAACTACCAGAACGCGGGATGGCGCACTTTTTTTGTTGATAATCAGGTGAAGACGCTGATTAGCGAGGCGTTGGTGAATAACCGGGATTTGCGCATGGCGACTCTGAAAGTGCAGGAGGCGCGGGCTCAATATCGTCTGACCGATGCCGACCGTTACCCGCAACTCAATGGCGATGGCAGCGGCAGCTGGAGCGGCAATCTTAAAGGCGATTCAGCCACGACTAGGGAGTTTTCGACTGGCCTTAACGCCAGCTTTGACCTCGATTTTTTCGGTCGCTTAAAGAACATGAGCGAAGCCGAGCGACAAAATTATTTAGCCACTGAGGAAGCTCAGCGCGCGGTGCATATTCTGCTGGTTTCTAATGTCGCGCAAAGCTATTTCAACCAGCAACTGGCTTATGCGCAATTGCAAATAGCCGAAGAAACGCTGCGTAATTATCAGCAGTCATATGCGTTTGTCGAAAAACAACTTTTAACCGGCAGCAGCAATGTTCTGGCGCTGGAACAGGCTCGCGGGGTGATTGAAAGTACCCGCAGCGATATCGCTAAACGTCAGGGGGAACTGGCGCAGGCGAATAATGCATTGCAACTGTTACTGGGAAGCTACGGCAAGCTGCCGCAAGCGCAGACAGCGGGTAGCGACAGCCTGCAAAGCGTTAAATTACCGGCGGGCTTGTCGTCGCAAATCTTATTGCAGCGCCCGGATATTATGGAAGCTGAACACGCGTTAATGGCGGCTAATGCCAATATTGGCGCCGCACGCGCGGCATTTTTCCCGTCTATCAGTCTGACCAGCGGAATCTCAACCGCCAGCAGCGATCTCTCATCATTATTTAACGCAAGCAGCGGGATGTGGAATTTTATTCCCAAAATTGAGATCCCCATTTTTAATGCCGGGCGCAACCAGGCCAATCTGGATATCGCTGAAATTCGCCAGCAGCAGTCGGTGGTGAATTATGAACAGAAAATCCAGAATGCCTTTAAAGAAGTGGCAGATGCGCTGGCATTACGTCAAAGCCTGAATGATCAAATTAGCGCCCAGCAGCGTTATCTGGCGTCGCTACAAATTACCCTGCAACGGGCGCGGGCATTATATCAGCACGGCGCGGTCAGTTATCTGGAAGTGCTGGATGCCGAACGTTCTTTATTTGCAACCCGACAAACTTTACTCGACCTGAATTATGCCCGTCAGGTTAACGAGGTTTCCTTATATACCGCCTTAGGTGGCGGTTGGCAGCAATAATTTTTAACTTCAGGAGAGAATAAATGAAAAAAACACTGCAAGTCGCAATGTTCAGTCTGTTTACCGTTATTGGCTTTAATACTCAGGCTAACGAACATCATCATGAAACCATGAATGAAGCACAACCGCAGGTGATTAACGCCACAGGGGTGGTAAAAAGTGTTGATCTGGAAAGCAAAAAAATCACCATCCACCACGATCCGATTGCCGCAGTGAACTGGCCGGAGATGACCATGCGCTTTACCATCACCCCGCAGACGAAGATGGGCGAAATTAAAACCGGCGACAAAGTGGCGTTTAATTTTGTCCAGCAGGGCAACCTTTCTTTATTACAGGATATTAAAGTCAGCCAGTAACCCAGGTTTAATTCAATGAAAAAAATCGCGCTTATTATCGGCAGCATGATCGCGGGCGGTATTATTTCTGCGGCAGGTTTTACCTGGTTTGCAAAGGTGGAACCGCCCGCAGAAAAAACGTCGACCGCAGAACGTAAAGTCTTATTCTGGTACGACCCGATGTATCCCAATACGCGGTTCGATAAACCGGGTAAATCGCCGTTTATGGATATGGATCTGGTGCCGAAATATGCCGATGAAGAGAGTTCTGCGTCTGGTGTACGCATTGACCCGACCCAGACGCAGAACCTTGGGGTGAAAACGGCTACCGTCACGCGCGGGCCGCTGACTTTTGCCCAGAGTTTCCCGGCGAATGTCAGCTACAACGAATATCAGTATGCCATTGTGCAGGCTCGCGCCGCCGGGTTTATCGACAAGGTGTATCCGCTTACCGTGGGCGATAAAGTACAAAAGGGCACACCGCTTCTCGACCTGACCATTCCCGACTGGGTGGAAGCGCAGAGTGAGTATTTACTGCTGCGCGAAACCGGCGGTACGGCGACCCAGACCGAAGGTATTCTTGAACGCCTGCGACTGGCGGGAATGCCGGAGGCCGATATTCGCCGCCTGATCGCCACGCAAAAAATCCAGACTCGCTTTACGCTCAAAGCGCCCATTGATGGCGTGATCACCGCGTTTGATCTGCGCGCGGGAATGAATATCGCCAAAGATAACGTGGTCGCGAAAATTCAGGGTATGGATCCGGTGTGGGTCACTGCCGCGATCCCGGAGTCCATCGCCTGGCTGGTGAAAGATGCCTCGCAGTTTACGCTCACCGTTCCGGCGCGACCCGATAAAACGCTCACCATCCGCAAATGGACGCTGCTACCCGGCGTAGATGCCGCGACCCGCACTTTGCAACTGCGTCTGGAAGTCGACAACGCCGACGAGGCGCTAAAGCCGGGAATGAACGCCTGGTTGCAACTCAACACCGCCAGCGAACCGATGCTGCTCATTCCGTCACAGGCGCTGATTGATACCGGCAGCGAACAGCGGGTGATTACCGTTGATGCCGACGGGCGCTTTGTACCGAAACGCGTTTCCGTTTTCCAGGCCTCGCAAGGCGTCACCGCGTTACGCTCTGGTCTGGCGGAAGGTGAAAAGGTGGTTTCCAGCGGCCTGTTCCTGATTGATTCTGAAGCCAATATTTCTGGCGCGCTGGAGCGGATGCGCTCTGAAAGTGCTACCCACGCGCATTGAGGGAATAACCAATGATTGAATGGATTATTCGTCGCTCGGTGGCGAACCGTTTTCTGGTGCTGATGGGCGCGTTGTTTTTGAGCATCTGGGGCACCTGGACCATCATTAACACGCCAGTGGATGCACTGCCGGATCTCTCTGATGTGCAGGTGATTATTAAAACCAGCTATCCCGGTCAGGCTCCGCAAATCGTTGAAAATCAGGTGACTTATCCACTGACTACCACCATGTTGTCGGTGCCTGGCGCGAAGACCGTGCGCGGTTTCTCGCAGTTTGGCGACTCTTATGTGTATGTCATTTTCGAAGATGGCACCGATCCATACTGGGCGCGCTCGCGGGTGCTGGAGTACCTCAACCAGGTGCAGGGTAAGCTGCCTGCGGGTGTCAGCGCGGAGCTGGGGCCTGACGCCACGGGCGTTGGCTGGATTTATGAATACGCGCTGGTGGATCGCAGCGGTAAGCACGATCTGGCTGATTTACGCTCATTGCAGGACTGGTTTCTCAAATATGAGCTAAAAACCATCCCTGACGTTGCGGAAGTGGCGTCGGTGGGCGGTGTGGTGAAAGAGTATCAGGTGGTTATCGATCCCCAGCGCCTGGCGCAATATGGCATCAGTCTCGCTGAAGTGAAAAGCGCGCTGGATGCCTCAAATCAGGAAGCGGGCGGTTCGTCGATCGAACTGGCGGAAGCGGAATATATGGTGCGCGCCAGCGGCTATCTGCAAACGCTCGACGACTTTAATCACATCGTTTTAAAAGCCAGTGAAAATGGCGTGCCCGTTTATCTGCGTGATGTTGCGAAAGTCCAGGTAGGGCCGGAAATGCGCCGGGGCATTGCGGAACTGAACGGCGAAGGCGAAGTCGCTGGCGGGGTGGTGATCCTGCGTTCCGGCAAAAACGCCCGTGAAGTGATCTCCGCCGTGAAGGACAAGCTGGAAACGCTGAAAAGCAGTCTGCCGGAAGGCGTGGAGATAGTTACAACATACGATCGCAGCCAGCTTATTGATCGCGCCATCGACAACCTCAGCGGCAAGCTGCTGGAAGAGTTTATTGTGGTGGCGATAGTCTGCGCGCTGTTTCTCTGGCATGTACGCTCGGCGCTGGTGGCGATTATTTCGTTGCCGCTGGGGTTGTGTATTGCTTTTATTGTCATGCACTTTCAGGGACTGAACGCCAATATTATGTCGCTGGGCGGCATTGCGATTGCCGTCGGGGCGATGGTCGATGCCGCTATCGTCATGATCGAGAATGCCCATAAAAGGCTGGAAGAGTGGCAGCACCAGCATCCTGACGCCACGCTGGATAATAAAACGCGCTGGCAGGTGATTACCGATGCATCTGTTGAAGTGGGGCCGGCGCTTTTTATCAGTCTGCTGATTATCACGCTGTCGTTTATCCCAATCTTCACTCTGGAAGGGCAGGAAGGGCGTCTGTTTGGTCCGCTGGCGTTCACCAAAACTTATGCGATGGCGGGTGCGGCGCTGCTGGCGATCGTAGTGATCCCTATCCTGATGGGTTACTGGATCCGTGGCAAAATTCCGCCAGAAAGCAGTAATCCGCTCAATCGGTTTTTGATTCGTATTTACCATCCGCTGTTGCTGAAAGTACTGCACTGGCCGAAAACTACGCTTCTGGTGGCGGCGCTTTCGGTGCTGACAGTTATCTGGCCGCTCAATAAAGTTGGCGGGGAATTTTTACCGCAGATCAATGAAGGCGACTTGTTGTATATGCCTTCGACGCTGCCGGGGATTTCCGCGTCGGAAGCAGCGAGTATGTTGCAAAAAACCGACAAGCTGATTATGAGCGTACCGGAAGTGGCGCGGGTGTTTGGCAAAACCGGGAAAGCGGAAACTGCCACCGACTCCGCTCCGCTGGAGATGGTAGAAACGACCATTCAGCTTAAGCCGCAGGATCAGTGGCGGCCTGGCATGACGATGGACAAAATCATCGAAGAGCTGGATAGCACCGTGCGGCTACCGGGGCTGGCGAATCTGTGGGTGCCACCAATCCGTAACCGTATTGATATGCTTTCCACCGGCATTAAAAGCCCCATCGGCATTAAAGTGTCCGGCAATGTGCTGGCAGATATCGACACGATGGCGGAGCAAATTGAAGACGTGGCGCGAACGGTGCCAGGCGTGGCTTCTGCTCTTGCCGAACGTCTGGAAGGTGGGCGCTATATCAATATTGAGATTAACCGTGAAAAAGCCGCGCGTTACGGTATGACGGTGGCGGATGTGCAGTTGTTTGTGACATCTGCGGTGGGCGGGGCGATGGTTGGCGAAACGGTGGAAGGGATTGCCCGTTATCCAATTAATCTGCGTTATCCGCAAAGCTGGCGCGATAGCCCGCAGACGCTGCGCCAGTTGCCGATTTTGACGCCGATGAAGCAGCAAATCACCCTGGCAGACGTTGCCGACGTTAACGTCTCCACCGGACCGTCGATGCTGAAAACCGAGAATGCGCGCCCGACGAGCTGGATTTATATCGATGCCCGCGATCGTGACATGGTGTCAGTGGTTCACGATCTGCAAAAAGCGATTGCCGAAAAAGTGCAGTTGAAACCGGGCACCAGCGTGGCGTTTTCCGGTCAGTTCGAGCTACTGGAGCGCGCCAACCATAAGCTGAAACTCATGGTGCCGATGACGCTGATGATCATTTTCGTGCTGCTATATCTGGCGTTTCGTCGCGTGGGGGAAGCGTTACTGATTATCAGCAGCGTACCGTTTGCGCTGGTGGGGGGCATCTGGTTTCTGTGGTGGATGGGCTTTCATCTTTCCGTCGCGACGGGAACCGGTTTTATCGCTCTCGCCGGGGTCGCCGCCGAGTTTGGCGTGGTGATGCTGATGTATTTACGTCACGCCATAGAGGCCGAGCCGTCGCTGGATAATCCACAAACATTCAGCGAGCAGAAACTGGATGAGGCGTTGTATCACGGCGCGGTACTGCGCGTGCGCCCGAAAGCGATGACGGTGGCGGTGATTATCGCCGGTCTGCTGCCGATTCTGTGGGGAACGGGGGCGGGTTCCGAAGTGATGAGCCGCATCGCCGCGCCGATGATTGGCGGCATGATCACCGCACCTTTGCTGTCGCTGTTTATTATCCCGGCGGCGTATAAGCTGATGTGGCTGCATCGGCATCGGGTACGGAAATAAAAGCAGGATACCCGGTTTAACTGTGTGGATTGTGTCTTGCGACGACCAGCACTAAATGTTAAAAGGAGCCCCTCAATAAAAAAGACACACAGGGGAAAGGCGTGAAAAACGCGTCAACCGTATCGGAAGATACTGCGTCGAATCAAGAACCGACGCTTCATCGGGGATTACATAACCGTCATATTCAGCTAATTGCGCTGGGTGGCGCCATTGGTACTGGTCTGTTTCTTGGCATTGGTCCGGCGATTCAGATGGCGGGTCCGGCAGTGTTGCTGGGCTACGGCGTTGCCGGGATCATCGCTTTCCTGATTATGCGCCAGCTCGGTGAGATGGTGGTTGAAGAGCCGGTATCCGGTTCGTTTGCCCACTTTGCCTATAAATACTGGGGGCCGTTTGCGGGCTTCCTTTCCGGCTGGAACTACTGGGTGATGTTCGTGCTGGTAGGAATGGCTGAACTGACGGCTGCGGGCATCTATATGCAGTACTGGTTCCCGGATGTTCCCACCTGGATCTGGGCTGCTGCCTTCTTTATTATCATCAACGCCGTTAACCTGGTGAACGTGCGCTTGTATGGTGAAACTGAGTTCTGGTTCGCGCTGATTAAAGTGCTGGCGATTATCGGCATGATCGGTTTTGGCCTGTGGCTGCTGTTCTCTGGTCACGGCGGCGAGAAAGCCAGTATCGACAACCTCTGGCGCTACGGTGGTTTCTTTGCTACCGGCTGGAATGGGCTGATTTTGTCGCTGGCGGTGATTATGTTCTCCTTCGGCGGTCTGGAGCTGATTGGGATTACTGCCGCTGAAGCGCGCGATCCGGAAAAAAGCATTCCGAAGGCAGTGAATCAGGTGGTTTATCGTATCCTGCTGTTTTATATCGGTTCACTGGTAGTTTTACTGGCGCTCTACCCGTGGGTGGAAGTGAAATCCAACAGTAGCCCGTTTGTGATGATTTTCCATAATCTCGACAGTAATGTGGTGGCTTCTGCGCTGAACTTTGTCATTCTGGTGGCGTCGCTGTCGGTGTATAACAGCGGGGTTTACTCCAACAGCCGGATGCTGTTTGGCCTCTCTGTACAGGGGAATGCGCCGAAGTTTCTTACCCGTGTTAGCCGTCGCGGCGTGCCAATCAACTCGCTGATGCTTTCCGGAGCGATCACTTCGCTGGTGGTGTTAATCAACTATCTGCTGCCGCAAAAAGCGTTTGGTCTGCTGATGGCGCTGGTGGTAGCAACGCTGCTGTTGAACTGGATTATGATCTGCCTGGCGCATCTGCGTTTTCGCGCGGCGATGCGACGTCAGGGGCGAGAAACACAGTTTAAGGCACTGCTCTATCCGTTCGGCAACTATCTTTGCATTGCCTTCCTCGGCATGATTTTGGTGCTGATGTGCACGATGGATGATATGCGCTTGTCAGCAATTTTGTTGCCGGTGTGGATTGTGTTCCTGTTTGTGGCGTTTAAAACGTTGCGTCGGAAATAAGGCATTCACGCTACATCCGACAAAACGATGTAAACAATCTGAAGCCGCTCTCATCCATTCGATGAGAGCGGTTTTTTAATTATTGCTTAAATGCCCCCGCCAGAGAGCGAATATCATTGCCGGTTGGCGACTGATGAAGTCGCAGACCAAACTCTTCGACGATGGCAAATATATGGTCGAAAATATCAGCCTGAATGCTTTCATATTCCAGCCATACTACGGTATTGGTAAACGCATATATCTCAAGCGGTAACCCATTATCGCCCGGTGCAAGCTGACGTACCATTAAGGTCATATCTTTACGAATACGTGGATGGTTACGTAGATATTCGTTCAGATAGGCACGAAAGGTTCCAATATTCGTCATTCGGCGCAGATTTAATACTGACTCCGTAGACCCTTGCTGGCGGTTCCACTCATTAATTTCCTGATGGCGGCTGGTTAAATAAGGCTTTAACAGATGCGCTTTATTCAGCCGTTGCATTTCGGTTTCATCAAGAAAGCGAATACTGGTGACATCAATACTGATACTGCGTTTAATGCGTCGTCCACCAGAGGCTGACATTCCGCTCCAGTTTTTAAAGGAGTCAGAAACCAGAGACCAGGTGGGAATAGTGGTAATTGTATTATCCCAGTTACGCACTTTGACGGTGGTTAAACCAATATCGATCACCGCGCCATCCGCGCCGTATTTCGGCATTTCCAGCCAGTCGCCCAGTTTCAGCATATCGTTCGCGGAAAGCTGAATACCTGCTACCAGACCAAGAATCGGATCTTTAAATACCAACATCAGCACGGCAGCCATTGCACCAAGACCGCTGATCAGAATCGCTGGCGACTGACCAATCAGCAGCGAGATCATCAATATGCCGACCAGAATCGCGCCGATCAGCTTTATCCCCTGAAATATCCCTTTTAGCGGTAACTGTTTTGCTGCCGGGAATTTCTGTGCCAGATTTAAAATAACATCCAGCAACGAGAAGACTGAAAGCAGCGCATACATCATGATCCACAACTGCGCGCAGGTGGTCAGAATATCAGCCGCTTCGGTGCCTTTTTGCAGCCAGAATACCGCCTGAATATTGACGATAATCCCCTGCAGGGTAAAAGCTAAACGATGAAATAGTTTATTCTGGGTAATGATTTGCAACCACAGCCGTGAACTGGCAATGGCGCGTTTTTCGAAGGTACGTAGTACCGCCCAGTGCAAAATAATATGCACTACAACGGCGGTCAGAAAAATAATACCGAAAATCATCACCATTGAGGTGGTGTGATCAATCTCAATACCCGCTAAATCTTCAACCTGGGATATTAAATCCTGCATAACGTCTCCTGTATACAACAGCGGCCTATGATGACGGCTGAAACAGGGTTATGCAAATCAGGAAAATCTGATGTGAAATAGCCGGGATCAGTTCCCGGCTATAAAGGAGAATTACACTTCAGTTAAGGTGATACTTTGTGGCAGACGAGATTTCGGCAGGGTAGCGTTAAAATCTTCCACGCTGTGATGGCCTACCGGCACGACCACCAGACTGGTGTAACCTTTCTCTTTCAAACCAAATTCTTCATCGAGGATCGCCGCGTCAAAACCTTCGATTGGCACTGCGTCCAAACCCAGTGCCGCAACGCCCAGCAGGAAGTTACCGACGTTGAGATAAACCTGTTTTGCCATCCACTCTGCATCATCATGCAGATCTTTACGGTGCATATCGGCGAAGAACTTACGGCCTTTATCGTTCGCCGCTTTGGCTTCCGGCGTGGCAAAGCGACCATCGGCATCTTCCTGGTCAACAACCAGCTTCAGCCAGGCATCGTCCATTGCGGTTTTCGCGCAGAACACCACGACGTGCGAGGCATCAAGTATTTTACGTTCGTTGAACACGTAATTGTCGGCGGCGGATTTAGCGACACGCGCTTTACCTTCTTCCGTGCTGGCCACAATAAAATGCCATGGCTGGGAGTTGGTGCTGGATGGGCTGTACTGCAACAGGGTTTTGATCTGCTCGGCTTGTTCCGGGGTAAGTTTTTTGCTGGCATCAAATGCCTTAGTGGAATGACGCTTTAAGGCGACAGAAATGATATCCATAAAGACTCCATGTGTAAGTAATTTTGCGTGCCAGCAGATTACAAGGTTCAACGAGAAATGGTAAGCGAGAAAAATGCTCTATAGATTTCCGTTTTAGCCAGGGCGCAGCCTTTTTTGATCGCGTTTAGCTAAGCCATCAACCACTAAATTCCATGAGTCGTTGATCAGATCGCTGAGCAACGATTCAGAGATTTCCTCGCCTGGATACACAGAAATCCAGTGCTTTTTATTCATGTGATACCCAGGCTTAATGCTTGGATATATTTGCTGATTTAACAGGGAATTTTGTGGATCGGACTTCAGATTTATGAAGGGGACGCCGCGCAGCTCCGACGACAGCATAAAAATCTTGCCGCCAATTTTAAAGACATCGAACTCTGGGCCAAACGGCCAGCAAAGCTCGACGAAGGGTAACTCAAGGGCAAGGCGTTTCGCCGTTTCGTGCAGTGATTGCTTATCCATAAACGTTCCTTAAGGCGAAGGAGAATAAGCAAAGTATGCCGCGAAGTACGGTGATAATCGACGTTTAATCCGCCAGCGAGAACCAGCGTCGCCAGATAAATCTAAGAATAAAATATTCAATAGCGCCCAGCACTAAAAACCACAGACAAAATAACAATGTGTAAAGCTGACTCAGATCCATCAGATGGAACGTGGTCATCAGTTTCTGTGCCAGCGTCAGCCCCAGCGCAGGGGCGGGCAGCAGCAGGCAAGAGAGGAAAGCCATCAGCAAAATGCCTGCTGCGGTAGTCAAGGTTTCTAAGGGGTGTTTCATAACATTGTTAAATGTAAGTTAAAACACCATTGTCGGGGATATTTCTGCGTAACGCAATTCTCCGCTTAGTCTCCAGCCCAAATCTCACAATGCTTTTTCACCAGTCCAATCAGCGAGCCGCCATCGGCGACGAAATCTCTCATCAGCTGCGCTTCATTCAGACCGCTGATAACCTGGCGGTGCAGTGCTTCAATTGCACTCGATGCACCAATTTTATGTGCAGAAGGGGCGATTTTTTCCAGCAATCGCAAGGTGTCTTCCGTTAGTGGTCGACGATCGCCGGTGTGCGGATCGGTAACGACGCCTTCCAGACCATAACGGCAGGCCTGGAAACGGTTGAATTTATACAGCAGATAATCTTTCTCCTGATGTTTGAAAGGGCGTTCCGTCAGCAACCAGTGGGCGGTGGCCTGAATCAATCCCGCCATATTTACCGCATGGCTAAGGGTTAACGGGGTATCCATCACCCGAACTTCCACCGTGCCAAAATGGGGGCTGGGGCGAATATCCCAGTGCAGATCTTTAATGCTGTCGATCATCGTGGTGTAACTCAGGCAGCGAAACAGGGCTTCAAATTGTTGCCAGTTACTGACCCACGGCATCGGGCCATTATCGGGAAAGGCAGAAAAAATATTCGGTCTTGAGGAGGCAAAACGCGTATCCGTTCCTTGCATATACGGCGACGCGGCAGAAAGGGCGATAAAGTGCGGCACAAACCTCGATAAGCCGTGCAGCAAATAAATAGCGTCATCGCCACTGGCACAGCCAACATGGACATGCTGACCAAAAACGGTCGCCTGTTGAATGAGATAACCAAAGTTTTCCAGTGTTCGTTGATAGCGTTCGTTGTCGCATACCTCCTGACGCTGCCATTTCTGAAATGGGTGTGTACCACCGCCGCAAATTTCCAGATGATGGTCTGCGGCTGCCTGCAATACGACTTTCTGCATCGCTGAATATTGCCCGGCAGCCTGGTTGATATCACGGCAAACATCTGTCGCCAGCTCCAGCATACTTTCGGTGATATCGTGCTTCACTTCCCCAGCAGTGATCTGATTTTTAACGGCGTCAATCAGCGTTGAAGAGTCCTGGCTAAGGTCATATCCCGGAGGATTAACCACCTGCATTTCCAGTTCAATACCGAGGGTAAAAGGTTCAGAAATATGAAACTCAGGTAATGGCATAGGTTTCTCTTATGTTGGCATTTTCATTCCAGTATAGAAGTGGCAGCGGCAGGGCGAGATGCGGAAGTTCTGGAATGTTTCTTTTTTTGGTGGTGGTGAACTGATTGTGACTGAAGCAATTTAGCTACTTTTGCAATGTGACCAGTTGCGTCATAGCTGGCTGGCAGCGAAGAATTTTGACGATTGGGGCGTGCAGAAAAAAACTGGCTCATCTTCGGTTGATCAAATGAGTAGTATGAGAAGTCCGAAACAGGATTAACTGTATAAATAAACAGCTATTTTATTAAGGCAGGGTAAGATAACGGCGGGGGGCTGAAGCTTTCCAGTTTCAGGTTAACTCTGAGGTCTGGAAAGATGAAGCCCCAGGAGATATTTCTATCAACCCTGGGGCTGCCACTCCAAACCCAAACAATTTGGATGGTAGTCCCTTCTTCGCATGGAGGCAATATAAACATGCTGACGAAATATGCCCTTGCGGCAGTCATAGTACTGTGTTTAACGGTGCTGGGATTTACGCTTCTGGTCGGAGACTCGCTGTGTGAGTTTACGGTGAAGGAACGTAATATTGAGTTCAAGGCTGTTCTCGCTTACGAACCGAAGAAGTAGCCGTTGTGCGGGGAGTAATCCCCGCATATCCGGTTGTCAGGTCTGGATGGTAAGGCACCTGCTTTACACTTTCGCCCGCAGTCAGCAATGGCTGCGGGCGATCTCGTTTTAAGGCAATGATGAGTTTTGCCGGCCGAAGTCCGGAACAGGATTTGCTGTATAAATAAACAGCTATTTTATTAAGGAAGGGTAAGATAACGGCGGGTGCCTGAAGCTTTCCGGTTTCAGGTTAACTCTGAGATCTGGAAAGATGAAGCCCCAGGACGATATTTCTATCACACTCTGGGGCTGCCACTCCAAACCAGACAATTTGGATGGTAGTCCCTTCTTCGCATGGAGGCAATATAAACATGCTGACGAAATATGCCCTTGTGGCGGTCATAGTGCTGTGTTTAACGGTGCTGGGATTTACGCTTCTGGTCGGAGACTCGCTGTGTGAGTTTACGGTGAAGGAACGTAATATTGAGTTTAAGGCTGTTCTCGCTTACGAACCGAAGAAGTAGCCGTTGTGCGGGGAGTAATCCCCGCATATCCGGTTGTCAGGTCAGGGTGGTAAGGCACCTGCTTTACACTTTCGCCCGCAGTCAGCAATGGCTGCGGGCGAATCGTATCAGACGCCTGTCAATTAATCGTGTTGGCACAGCGTTATTACTCTCTTTTCTTTTATCCGCCAGTACACAGCAAATGTCTCATCCTCTCGACGAATGATGATCTGCTGTTTATTCCAGTTAATTATTTGATAATCCAGAAAACCTTGAACTGTCTGTAACTTGCTTGCCTTAAATGCACTCTCTTTCGCTGAAAACGCCAGTGTAAGCGCCACAGAAAAGGGTAAATCACTGACCACAAGCAGCTCGTATTCTGCTGGTGTCATAATGCTGTCTTTCAGCTCTTCCGCTGCTTGTGCAGAGAGAATCTCTTCGATATCAATACCCGTTGGTTGACGAGATACCACAGCCAATGCCATAGCCCCGCAGTGGCTAATACTGCCGTATAACCCCGCAGGCCACACAGGTTGGCGTAGCTCGCCAATTGCGGGCACACATTTATAGCCATACTCCCGCAACGCATGAACAGCAGCAATCCGTCCGGCTAAATGTTCGGCTTTGCGTTTACGTCCGGCATGTTGCAGTTGCGTGTAGTACGGCAGCCAGAGCAAATCCTGCTCACAAAAACTTGCCGGCTCAAACTCAACAAAATGCAGCGTATGTCCGGCAAAGGGGAGGGAGGTATGCGTAGTTTTCATGTCGACCATATTAGAGACTGATGACAAACGCAAAACTGTCTGATGCGCTACGCTTATCAGGCCTACGTGATCCTGCAATATATTGAATTGGCAAGATTTTGTAGGCCGGATAAGGCGTTCACGCCGCATCCGGCATGAACGACGCGCACTTTGTCAACAATCTGACGTTAGCATCAGAAGTGAGTATTAATGCTCATATACCACGTACGTCCCGGTTCGTTATAGGTATACGCCCCGGCACCCGCGATATAGTTGGCTCCTGCCAAATCACCTGTGGTCTGGGCATTACCCGCACGCCACAAACGCTTGTCGAACAGGTTGTCCACGCCGCCGGTCAGACTGACATTTTTCGTTACATCCCAGGTCGCACTCAGACCCACAATGCTGTACGGACTGATTTCTTTGGTTTCCGGTCCAACCGCTGGCTGACCTTTATAGTTGTACTTCTTCGGCTGCTGCTTGCCGTACCAGGTGAAGGTTGTCTGCATCGACAAATCTTCCCGTGCCTGCCAGCTCAGCGTTGAGTTCAACGTATATTCCGGGATGATCGACAAACGGTCGCCCGTGGTTTTATTTTCACTCTTCAGCATATAAGTGATGTTATTGGTCCACATCACCGTTTCGCTAACCGGTACGTTTAACGATCCTTCCAGACCTTCCACCACCGCTTTCGGTACGTTATCCCACTGATAGAGATCGGTGCCGACTGCGTTTTGCCCTACAGCCACATAGCCCGCTTCAATCTTATTGCGATAATCGTTACGGAACCAGGTGACGCCAGCCAGCCAGCCGTCGCGTTTGAACTCCAGACCAATCTCTTTGTTGATGCTGGTTTCTGCTTTCAGGTCATCGTTCCCCTGCAGATAGCAGCCGCCCGCGCTGGCATAGCAACCCTGACCTTTACTGTAGAGAATGTAGTTTGGGTTAGTCTGGTACAGGCTCGGCGCTTTATAAGCACGGGCGATGCCCATTTTCAGCGTGAAGTCATCGCCTAAACCTTGCGATATATTCAGCGCCGGGCTCCAGTTATTACCTACAATGCTGTGATGATCGAAACGCAGCCCCGGTGTCACGATGGTGCTGTCAGTCAGCTCCATGTTGTTTTCGGCAAACAGCGAGAAAATTTCCGCTTTTGAATATGGGCTACGGTCGGTGGCACTCACACCATCAATAGCACCGCCGGTATTCGTCCCGGTCAGCGCCTGGGTGTTGGAACTCAAGTCCTTCATCCGCTGCTGATTCCACTCCGTACCCAGCGTCAGCGTCTGGTTAACGAGGAAATCAATCGGCAGGTTAACTTCGCTGTGCAGCATCACGTCATCAAGATCGATATCGACGAAGTCTTGTGTCGCTTTTTCGTTAAATTTCCCTTCGGTGCCGCCCGCCAGACCTTCCGGAATACGCGAGTTACGGGTGTGTTCGTACTGCACCCAGTTACTGGTGGTCACACCGTTATCCCAGCCACCGTTCCAGGTCAGTGAGTAGTTCTGGCGATACAGGCGGTTGGTTTCATCGCCGTATTTAGAGCGAGTGTAGGCGTCGGAGTTGGTGTTCTGAGTATCGCCCGCATACAGGTTGCCCTGGCGGCTGTAACCCGCTTCCAGTTCGAGTGATTGCAGAGGCGCGAAGTCCCAACGAACAACGCCGTTAATATCTTTGTTGATCACCCCTTCGCGCCCGGCCGGTAGGGTAGTTGCATAGGTTCCGGCACGCGCGGACTGATGACCCTGGTTAATATCCCACGCGTCGGCCTGGGTTTTGTCGAGGTTGCCATACAAGCGGAAACTGAATTCATCGCCCAGCGGACCGGTCAGGCTGAAGTTGGTGCGTTTGGTGGCGCCTTCCTCTTTATGTTCTGGGGCGTTGAAATAAGCATCCCAGGAACCGTGCCACTCGCCGCTGCCTTTTTTGGTGATGATGTTAACTACGCCACCTGCCGCGCCGTTGCCATAACGTGCAGCCGCCGGGCCACGCAGAACTTCAATACGTTCAATCATCTCCGGCGGCACCCAGGAGGTATCACCACGAGTATCGCGCTCGCCGCGCCAGCCTTGACGCACCGAGTTACGGCTGCTGACCGGCTTGCCGTCAATCAAAATCAGCGTGTTTTCTGGACCCATGCCGCGAATATCAATCTGGCGGTTATTACCACGCTGACCGCTGGTGGAGTTACCGGTCAGGTTAACGCCGGGCATGGTACGGATGATCTCCGATACATCGCGGGCAACCGGGTTTTTGCGGATTTCATCTGCGGTGATGGTCGAAACGCCAGGCGCCTGCAAGTTCTGCTCGGCGGCGGTAACGACAATGGTATCGTCATGTGAAACAGGGGTATCGGTTGGCTCTTGTGCCTGCGCTACCCCATAAATCCCCAGGTTGACCAACAAGGCCAGGGAATGAATCTTCTTGTTCATTGTTTTATTCCTGCATTTTTGCCACGAATTGCAACTGTCGGGCATGGTCGTCATCAGCATGACGCATCCCGCTACCGCGAAAACCTTTGATCCTGAAAGACACGCAGTGCAGTTGGTTAATTAATGTGCGCGCTTGACATGGCGCGCCAATACGCTATTGCAAATGCAAATAGTTATCAATAATATTATCAATATATTTCTGCAATCAATAAAAAATTGCACAGTAAACATGGGGTTATGGTGTGACGGCGTTAAACGTGGGAAGTGAGAGCTGGTGGCAGTCGAAACATGGCCCGGAATGGCAGCGTCTGAATGACGAAATATATCAGGTCACTTTCTGGTGGCGTGACCCTCAAGGTTCTGAAGACCGCTCGACGGTAAAGCGCGTATGGGTTTATATCACTGGCGTTACCGATCACCATCAGAACAGCCATCCCCAGTCGATGCATCGCATTGCAGGCACCGATGTCTGGCAGTGGACGACACAACTCAGTGCTAACTGGCGCGGCAGTTACTGTTTTATTCCCACCGAACGCGATGACATTTTTTCTGCACCATCACCCGATCGCCTCGAATTACGTGAGGGCTGGCGAAAACTATTACCCCAGGCGATAGCCGATCCGCTGAATCCGCAAAGCTGGAAAGGAGGGCGAGGGCACGCTGTTTCCGCCCTCGAAATGCCGCAAGCGCCGCTGCAACCCGGCTGGGATTGTCCGCAAGCCCCCGATAACTCAGCTAAAGAAATAACCTGGAAAAGTGAACGGTTGGGAAATTCACGCCGTGTATGGATTTTTACCACCGGCGATGCGCCAGTTGAGGAGCGTCCGTTAGCTATTCTACTCGATGGCGAATTTTGGGCGCAAAGTATGCCCGTCTGGCCTGCGCTGACTTCGCTGACCTATCGTCAGCAACTTCCTCCCGCCGTGTATGTGTTGATTGAAGCCATCGACACCGCGCACCGTGCCCGCGAACTGCCGTGTAATGCGGATTTCTGGCTGGCAGTACAGCAAGAGTTACTGCCGTTGGTGAAAACAATCGCTCCTTTTAGCGATCGCGCCGATCGCACTGTTGTCGCCGGGCAAAGTTTTGGTGGACTTTCCGCGCTGTATGCCGGACTGCACTGGCCTGAACGCTTTGGCTGTGTATTAAGCCAGTCAGGATCGTACTGGTGGCCGCATCGGGGCGGGCAGCAAGAGGGCGTGTTACTTGAAAAGCTTAAAGCTGGTGAAGTTAGCGCCGAAGGTCTGCGCATTGTGCTGGAAGCGGGTTTTCGCGAGCCGATGATTATGCGGGCCAATCAGGCGCTGTATGCGCAATTACACCCCATAAAAGAATCCATTTTCTGGCGTCAGGTTGACGGCGGACATGATGCACTTTGTTGGCGCGGTGGCTTGATGCAGGGGTTAATTGACCTCTGGCAACCACTTTTCCATGACAGGAGTTGAATATGGCATTCAGTAATCCCTTCGATGATCCGCAGGGAGCGTTTTACATTTTGCGCAATGCGCAGGGGCAATTCAGTCTGTGGCCGCAACAATGCGCCTTACCGGCAGGCTGGGACGTTGTGTGTCAGCCGTTGTCACAGGCGTCCTGCCAGCAGTGGCTGGAAGCCCACTGGCGTACCCTGACACCGACGAATTTTACCCGGCAGCAGGAGGCGCAATGAGCCAGCATTTACCTTTGGTTGCGGCGCAACCCGGCATCTGGATGGCAGAAAAACTGTCAGATTTACCCTCTGCCTGGAGCGTAGCGCATTACGTTGAGTTAACCGGAGATATTGATGCACCGCTGCTGGCCCGCGCGGTGGTTGCCGGCTTAGCACAAGCGGATACGTTGCGGATGCGTTTTACAGAAGATAACGGTGAAGTCTGGCAATGGGTCGATGATGCGCTGACGTTTGAACGGCCAGAAATTATCGACCTGCGAACCAATATTGATCCGCACGGTACTGCGCAGGCCTTAATGCAGGCCGATTTGCAACAAAACCTGCGCGTCGATAGCGGTAAACCGCTGGTCTTTCATCAGTTAATTCAGGTGGCGGATAACCGCTGGTACTGGTATCAGCGTTACCACCATTTGCTGGTCGATGGCTTCAGTTTCCCGGCCATTACCCGCCAGATCGCCAATATTTACTGTGCATGGCTGCGTGGCGAACCAACGCCTGCTTCGCCGTTTACGCCTTTCGCTGAAGTGGTGGATGAGTACCAGCAGTACCGCGAAAGCGAGGCCTGGCAGCGTGATGCGGCATTCTGGGCGGAACAGCGTCGCCAACTGCCGCCACCTGCGTCACTTTCGTCTGCACCTTTAGTGGGGCGCGGCGCCTCGGCAGATATTCTGCGCCTGAAACTGGAATTTACCGACGGAGAATTCCGCCAGTTGGCAGCCCAACTGCCAAACGTACAACGTACCGATTTAGCTCTTGCGCTGGCGGCCTTATGGCTGGGGCGATTGTGCAACCGCATGGACTACGCCGCCGGATTCATCTTTATGCGTCGAATGGGCTCGGCGGCGCTGACGGCTACCGGCCCCGTGCTCAACGTTTTACCGTTGGGTATTCACATTGAAGCGCAAGAAACGCTGTCACAACTGGCAACCCGACTGGCGGCACAACTAAAAAAAATGCGCCGCCATCAACGCTACGACGCCGAACAAATTGTCCGTGACAGTGGGCGTGCGGCGGGAGATGAACCGCTCTTCGGTCCGGTACTCAATATCAAAGTATTTGAATACCAACTGGATATTCCGGGTGTTCAGGCGCAAACCCACACCCTGGCAACGGGGCCGGTTAATGACCTTGAACTGGCGCTGTTCCCGGATGAACAAGGTGGTTTGAGCATTGAGATCCTCGCCAATAAACAGCGTTACGATGAGCCAACGTTAATCCAGCACGCCGAACGTCTGAAAATGCTGATTGCGCAGTTCGCCGCGAATCCGGCGCTGTTGTGCGGCGATGTCGATATTATGTTGCCAGGTGAGTATGCACAGTTGGCGCAGATCAACGCCACACAGGTAGAAATCCCTGAAACCACGCTGAGCGCGCTGGTGGCAGAACAGGCAGCCAAAACGCCGGATGCTCCGGCACTGGCTGACGCTCATTATCAGTTCAGCTATCGGGAGATGCGTGAACAGGTGGTGGCGCTGGCGAATCTGCTGCGTGAGCGCGGCGTTAAACCGGGCGACAGCGTGGCGGTGGCGCTACCGCGCTCGGTCTTTTTGACCCTGGCACTACATGCGATAGTTGAAGCAGGTGCGGCCTGGCTACCGCTGGATACGGGTTATCCGGACGATCGTCTGAAAATGATGCTGGAAGATGCGCGTCCGTCGCTGTTAATTACCACAGACGATCAACTGCCGCGCTTTAGCGATGTTCCCAATTTAACCAGCCTTTGCTATAACGCCCCGCTTACTCCACAGGGCAGTGCGCCGCTGCAACTTTCACAACCGCACCACACGGCTTATATCATCTTTACCTCGGGTTCCACCGGCAGGCCGAAAGGGGTAATGGTCGGGCAGACGGCTATCGTCAACCGCCTGTTGTGGATGCAAAATCATTATCCGCTTACAGGCGAAGATGTCGTTGCCCAAAAAACGCCGTGTAGTTTTGATGTCTCGGTGTGGGAGTTTTTCTGGCCGTTTATTGCGGGGGCGAAACTGGTGATGGCAGAGCCAGAAGCGCACCGCGATCCGCTCGCTATGCAACAATTCTTTGCTGATTACGGCGTGACGACCACGCACTTTGTGCCGTCGATGCTGGCGGCATTTGTTGCTTCACTGACTCCGCAAACTGCCAGCCAAAGTTGCGCGACGTTGAAACAGGTTTTCTGTAGTGGTGAGGCCTTACCGGCTGATTTATGCCGCGAATGGCAACAGTTAACCAGCGTGCCGCTGCATAATCTATATGGCCCGACGGAAGCAGCAGTGGACGTTAGCTGGTATCCGGCTTTTGGCGAGGAACTAGCACAGGTACGCGGCAGCAGCGTGCCAATTGGTTATCCGGTCTGGAACACGGGGCTACGCATTCTTGATGCGATGATGCATCCGGTGCCGCCGGGTGTGGCGGGCGATCTCTATCTCACCGGCATTCAACTGGCGCAAGGGTATCTTGGACGCCCCGATCTGACCGCCAGCCGCTTTATTGCCGATCCTTTCGCTCCTGGTGAGCGGATGTACCGTACCGGAGACGTTGCTCGTTGGCTGGAAAATGGCGCGGTGGAATACCTCGGGCGTAGTGACGATCAGCTAAAAATTCGTGGTCAGCGTATTGAACTGGGCGAAATCGACCGCGTGATGCAGGCGCTGCCGGATGTCGAGCAGGCGGTTACCCACGCCTGTGTGATTAACCAGGCGGCAGCAACCGGCGGCGACGCGCGCCAGTTGGTCGGGTATCTGGTGTCGCAATCAGGCCTGCCGCTGGATACCAGCGCATTACAGGCGCAGTTGCGCGAAACGTTGCCACCGCATATGGTGCCCGTCGTTCTGCTGCAACTTCCGCAGTTGCCGCTTAGCGCCAATGGCAAGCTGGATCGTAAAGCTTTACCGTTGCCGGAATTGAAAGCACAAACGCCGGGACGAGCGCCGAAAGCGGGCAGCGAAATGATTATCGCCAGGGCGTTCTCGTCATTGCTGGGCTGTGATGTGCAGGATGCCGACGCTGATTTCTTCGCTCTTGGCGGTCATTCGCTGCTGGCGATGAAACTGGCGGCGCAGTTAAGTCGGCAGTTTGCCCGCCAGGTGACGCCGGGGCAGGTGATGGTTGCGTCAACCGTCGCCAAACTGGCAACGATTATTGATGGTGAAGAAGACAGCACCCGGCGCATGGGATTCGAAACCATTCTGCCGTTGCGTGAAGGTAATGGCCCGACGCTGTTTTGTTTCCATCCGGCGTCCGGTTTTGCCTGGCAGTTTAGCGTGCTCTCGCGTTATCTCGATCCACAATGGTCGATTATTGGCATTCAGTCGCCGCGCCCTCATGGCCCCATGCAGAAGGCTGCAAACCTGGATGAAGTCTGCGAAGCGCATCTGGCAAAGTTACTTGAACAACAACCTCACGGCCCTTATTACCTGCTGGGTTATTCGCTGGGCGGTACGCTGGCGCAGGGGATTGCGGCGCGGTTGCGTGCCCGTGGCGAACAGGTGGCATTTCTTGGCTTGCTGGATACCTGGCCGCCAGAAACGCAAAACTGGCAGGAAAAAGAAGCTAACGGTCTGGACCCGGAAGTGCTGGCGGAGATTAACCGCGAGCGCGAAACCTTCCTGGCGGCACAGCAGGGAACTGCGTCGACGGAGCTGTTTACCACCATTGAAGGTAATTACGCTGATGCAGTGCGTCTGTTAAGCACGGCTCATAGCGTACCATTTGATGGTAAAGCGACGCTGTTTGTTGCTGAACGTACACTTCAGGAAGGTATGAGTCCCGAACGCGCCTGGTCGCCATGGGTAGCTGAGCTGGATATTTATCGTTTAGATTGTGCTCATGTGGATATTATCTCGCCAATGGCATTTGAAAAAATCGGGCCAATTATTTTGGCGACGCTAAATAAATAACTTTATCTTAAATAAAATCCATAATTACTGTAAATGATTGTGGATTTTATTATTTATTATTATGATGAATCCTCAGTTGCTTCTCTGAAAACACGCTTAATGTTGTGTTCGGTGAGGGGAATTTACAAAGTTCAGCTTCGGATAATTCTTGCTAACTGATAAAGTGAGCGCCGTGGAGATTTAATCTTATTGGACTCATTTCAGGTCATATCGCATGTCATCACTGAATATTAAGCAGGGAAGCGATTCTCATTTTCCCGATTATCATCTGGCGTCGCCCAGTAATAATGAAATTGATTTACTTAAACTTATCGAAGTTTTGTGGTACGCAAAAACGCGGGTAATAGCGGTGGCTTTAGCCTTTGCCTGTATCGGGCTACTGGTGTCTTTCATTTTGCCGCAAAAATGGACCAGCTCGGCAGTTATCACGCCCGCAGAGGCTGTCCAGTGGCAAGATCTGGAGAAGGTCTTCACCAAACTCCGCGTGCTGGATCTGGATGCCAATATCGATCGCAACGGTGTGTTTAACCTGTTTATCAAGAAATTTCAGTCTGTGAGTTTATTGGAAGACTATCTGCGTTCGTCCCCTTATGTCATGGATCAATTAAAAGAGGCGAAGATTGATGAACAGGAGCTGCATCGCGCTATTGTCACATTGAGCGAAAAAATGAAAGCGGTTGATGACAACGCCAGTAAGAAAAAAGATGAGCCTGCGTTGTATACTTCCTGGACATTAAGTTTCACCGCACTGAACCGCCCCGGGTTTCCTGGAGAGTGTTTTATCTGTGAACTCAGGCTGCCAGATCAGTATTTCCGATGGAAGCATAATAAGCTTTTTCTGCTTCTGCCGGAGGAATATGGCCCAGCCTTT